>ULYQ01008411.1_pt1 | contig 24180 bp, 20 predicted proteins | sample 1962271 | NCBI WGS metagenome assembly ULYQ01 (sample SAMEA4835865, study PRJEB28245) | human gut metagenome | biome: gut microbiome; material: fecal sample | place: Denmark | collected 2008
ATAGCCTTGGTGTTGTCTTCTGCCGTAGTGGAAGCGCCATAGTCCTTGATGTTGAAGGTGTTGGCAGATGTGATTTCCGGCAAATTCGGAAGGGCTACTGTAGGCCAGTTCTCTGGAGTGTTCTGGGCACTCTTTTCTGCTTCTATTCCCGTGAATGTCTGTGCTTTTATAAACATAGGGAATGCCATTAGTGCTGCAAGCACCATTGTTTTGAATGATAATTTGTTCATACTTTATACTCTAGGTCTTTTGATTTTTTGCAAAGATACTACTTTTCCGTAGAAAAGCGTCCGTCTTTAAAGTTTAAATATACGAAAACGATTACGTCATAAGTCTTTTTGTGTCTTTGGAAAACGGAAAAGAGAGTGTGCCATAAATTCTTGACGCACTCTCTTGTTGTTGATATATTACTGAAATATTATTGGAAAAGACAGTATAAGTTTTTGAGATAATCAGCTTCTTCGGCCGCACAACAGCTGTTGTGCGCTTGCATATCAGCTGATATGCGTTTGCACAACAGGTGATGTGCATGTGGTAGTCAACTGTTGTGCGCTAACTGTTTTCTAGACTTATGAATCGCCCGTGTTCAGTATTCGTTTACTGTAACACGGACGTTATTTTTTTCGTTCTTCCTTTCGGACAATAATATGCAAAGTTTTTATTTGTTCAATCCCTGCTGTTCCATTTCCAGGCTAGCCCAGATGAAAGGACCAACACCCTTGGCATCGTTGTCGCGGATAGGCTCGCTCATGTAGTAGTTGAAGCTGCCATCGCGCTTGAAGTTTGGCTTCTTGACGTACGGGCCAGGACCAGGGCCAAGACCACTTACTGAACAGCACTTGGTAAGACTGATGGTCTTGTCTGGGTTCACCTTGATGAACTGGTTCAGGATTCCGTTGTAAGCCTTTACACCGGCATCACGGTATTTCTCTGAGAGGTATCCCTTGCGGTAACCCTTGAGCAATACATAAGCAAACATGCTTGAAGCAGTACTCTCCAGATAGTTGCGAGGATCCTTGACGTCCATCACGTCATACCATACGCCTGTAGCCTTATCCTGGTATTTCACTACGCTAGCCATCGCCTTGTTCAAGAGCTTGATGACCTCATCGCGGCGAGCGTAATTCTCAGGCATTGCATCGAGACATTCGGTCATTGCCATTACATACCATCCCAAGGCTCTAGCCCAGGTATGCTGGCTCTTACCGTTCTCCTTGTCTGCCCAGAACTGCTCGTGAGTCTCATCCCAGGCATGCTTCCAGAGCTGGGTCTTCTCGTCGTAGGTGCGGAGGTCGGTCTTGATCATCTGGTCTACCGCATCGTTCAGATACTTCTCTGCCTTCTTGGGCTTCATGGTCTGTACGGCATAGTTGCAGTAGAAAGGCAAGCCCATGAAGATACCGTCGAGCCAAACCTGGTTGGCGTAGATAGCCTTGTGCCAGTAAACGCCTTCCTTGGTTCGAGGCTGGTTGACAAGCTGCTTGAAGAGAGTCTTCAAAGCTTTCTCAGTGCCCTTGGTAGGAGCAATGTTGTGCATGCGGAGGATAAACTTGGCTGTTCGAACATTGTCGAGGTTGAAATCCTCATACTTGTAGCCGGTAATATTACCCTTCTCATCAATCATGGTCTGAGGATATTCCTTCAGATATTCGAGGATAGACTCATTGCCTTCCTTGTATGCTTCGTAAGTATCGAGCATACCTTCCATTTCGATGCCCATTACATAACTCCACTTTGGTTTCTTGCTGAAATCAAGGAGATAAGAATGAGGAACACGCTTCATCTCGCTGTGGGTAAGCCACTCGGAATAGTTCTTGTATGGCTGCTCGCCTGCGTTGAGAACAAGAGAACCGTTGATGTAGAGGTTGTCGAACTTCACGTTGCGGGTCTTGCCTGTAATCTTGACTGGCTGCTTCTGCACACCGTCAAACTTACAGTTCTTGATGTTGATGTCGTAAACATTTTCTATAGCATCACGGCCAATGATGAGAACACCATAGTTGCTCTTCTGGCAGGTAACGTCTTCGACATTCACATTGCGAACGGTTGGTTCGAAACCACGGTAGCAAACTTCCTTAGACTCGTAATCGAGGTTGATCTTTACGACAGCTTCGCCACACTGACCTACCTTGACACGGCGCATGTTGATGTTCTGAATCAGTCCGCCACGGCAATTATTGGTCTTGATGCGGAGGATACGGTCCAGATGCGGAGAGTCCATCTCGCAGTCTTCAGCGTAGACATTCTCGCATCCGCCGGAAATCTCAGAGCCGATAACTACACCTCCGTGGCCATCTTCCATCTTGCAGTTGCGGATGATGATGTTCTTGGAAGGCTGGTTCCAGAGACGACCGTCATTGTTGCGACCGCTCTTGATGGCTATGCAGTCATCACCAGTATGGAAGATACAGTTCTGGATGAGAACATTCTCGCATGCCTCAGGGTCGCAGCCGTCACCGTTAGGACCTTCGTTCCAGATGTAAACCCCATCTACGGTAATGTTCTTGCAGAGGAGAGGGTGGATAACCCAGAAAGGAGAGTTGATCATCTTGACATCCTTGATGAGGATGCGCTCGCTGCGAACGAAGTTGATGAGCTGAGGACGGAGCCCCTGACCCATACCGAACTTTCTTTCATCAAAGGCCACGCCGTCTTCTGCCTGCTTCAGCAGTTTTGAGCGTGAACCCAACTTCTGGCTTTCGGTGGTTACTCCAGCCTTGAATCCGAAGCGTGGATTTCCGTTCCACTGCCACCAGGTGTCGTTGTTGCCGCCACCATCGATGGTACCTTTACCTGTAATGGCGATGTCTTTAGCCTGGTAAGCATAGATGCATGGAGAGTAGTTCCAGCAAGCCAAGCCTTCCCAAGAAGTGCGAACCAATGGATAGAGCTTTGGCTCGAAGGCAAAGCGGAGTGTAGCACCCTCTTCGATAACGAGATTGACTCCCGATTTCAATTCGATGGCTCCAGTGTTCCATGTTCCAGCAGGAATCACCACCTTGCCGCCTTTCTTGGATGCAAGTGAGATGGCACGGTTGATTGCCTTCTGGTTCTGTGCAGCAGAAGCCGTTGTCTTAGCGCCATACGATGTAATGGCGTAAACTTTTTCACTCAATTTTGGCTGTTGGATGCTTTGCTCAATACGCTTGTATTCTTCATCGTCCCATCCAGCTGCATAGGAACAGACAGGAACGAGTAAAGCCACCAACAAAGATTTCAGTAATTTGATCATTGTTTGCTTTTAGATTAAATTAATACTGTGTAAAGTAGTTTATATCACCTTGCAAAGATACATAATTTATTTATATAAACGAGTTTTCTGTATGTTAAAAAAGTGTTTTTTATGAAAAATAACCGGTTTTTCTTTGTTAAATAAAAATTAATTACTACCTTTGTAGCGATAATTAACATTTATAATACAATAAACAAGGAGATAGCCTATAGATTGGACATTTACTTAATACAAAATAATTAAGAAAATGAGAATACTCGAAGAAATGACAGATGAGGAGTTGGCTTTGGCTTATGTCGAAGGCAACAACAAGGCTTTTGACCTTTTGCTTTCACGCAATGAGGTGAAGCTTTTCTCATATATTATGTTTGTGGTACATGATGAGCAATTGGCAAACGATATCTTTCAGGAAACATTTGTCAAGGCCATCGTCAAGTTGCAGAACCGTTTGTATTCCACAAGCGGTAAGTTCAGCTCTTGGCTCATGCGTATCGCTCATAATGTAATCATTGACGGCTATCGTGAACAGGGTCATTTCCGTATGATAGATCAGGGTGAGAACAACGACTTGTCCTGCCTTCGCGGTGATTCTATCCTTGATAGTTTTGCTGAGCGCGAAATGATTAGAAACCAGGTGTTGAATGATGTTCAGAAACTCATGATGTATCTGCCTGCCAATCAGCGTGAAGTGGTCTATATGCGATATTATCAGCAAATGTCTTTCAAGGAAATTGCCGAAACAACCAATGTCAGTATCAATACCAGTCTGGGCAGAATGCGCTATGCGCTCCTTAACCTGCGTCGTATGGCTAAGGAGCACCATATCTGCTTGCAGCTGGATTAGTCGTCCAGCTGTTTCAGTTCTTTCATTGCATGGATGACGGAGCATGGGTCTGTACTCTTGAATACATAACTTCCGCTCACCAGAACGTTGACTCCGGCTTTTACGAGTCGTGGAGCCGTTTCTGCTTGTACGCCACCGTCTACCTCTATGAGGGCATGGCTTCCGCTTTCCTTGATCAGCTTGCGGAGGCGCTGAACCTTCTTGATGGTGTTTTCGATAAACTTCTGTCCTCCGAAGCCCGGGTTCACACTCATCAGAAGTACCATGTCTACATCACAGATGATATCTTCCAATACGCTTACGGGTGTGGAAGGATTCAGTGTGACACCCGCTTTCATTCCTGCAGCATGAATCTGCTGGATGGTACGGTGCAGGTGGGTGCAAGCCTCATAGTGAACGTTCATCATCATTGCGCCCGTCTTGGCAGTCTGTTCGATGTACTGTTCCGGGTGAACAATCATGAAGTGAACATCCAGTGGTTTGGTGCAGACTTTGGCTACAGCTTCAAGGACAGGGAATCCGAAGGAAATATTTGGTACGAAGACACCGTCCATAATGTCCATATGGAGCCAGTCTGCTTCACTCTTGTTGATCATTTCTACATCGCTCTTTAAGTCAATGAAATTGGCAGAGAGGAGTGAAGGTGATATTATTGTTTTCATCTTTATTGAGATTGATGTTTTAAGACCCTTGGGTCGTTTGAATTCTAGTTGACATAATACGCCTGTTGGGATTCATCTTTATCGAATGCCCGATAGGTGTATGCCAGCTTCTTGATGAAATAGATAGTCTTGGCAGACGGTCTCTTTTTTTCCGAAGTAAATAAATGCTTCATAGGCGTATTATTAAATGATTATTCTATTCTTACTATATTAATAACGATGTGCGTTTGGCTTTATTATATTTCCATGTATTTTTTTTCTCTATTTTTTTCTTTTGCCTGCCTATTCGGTGCATTTTCTTCTATATATATTAAGGTATATGAAAACTTTTTATGTTGAAAAGTGTATGAAAAGTAACTTTTTTCTGTTAAATACCTAAATTTTCTGATAAAAAATTTGTTATTTAAAAGAAAAAGTGTACTTTTGCAAACAAATAGTTATAGTGACTATGATAATAAAGTAAAAAAATAAAATACAATACAATTATGATGAATTCATTCGTATCTACAGCATGGTGGTGGCGTAACTCAAGATTTAAAAAGTCGTGAGTCGCGAACCTGTGTATGGATATGAATCCTAAGATACTAAGGGCCTGCCGTAACTTACGACAGGTCCTTTTTCTATATTCTAAAGTACTGTATCGTATTTTTCAGATAGTGAGTATTAATATAAAATAGATAAACAGATAGGAGATAATGATTATGGAAATGAAGAATATCTTGAACAGAATGTTGAATCATGAAGAGTTGACTCGTGAGGAAACCAAGGATATTATCATCGGTATTACAAAGAGCGAGTTTCCTGAGGAACAGATTACCGCTTTGCTTACTGGTTTGCAGATGCGTGGCGTTACGGTGGATGAGTTGCTCGGCTTCCGTGATGGTATTTTGGCTACTGGTGTACCTGCCGTCCTGGATTGCGACCGCTATATTGATGTTGTAGGTACAGGTGGCGACCGCAAGAATACTTTCAATATCTCAACCACTTCCTGCTTTGTGATTGCCGGTGCCGGTTATAAGGTGGCTAAGCATGGCAACTATGCAGCAACTTCCGTGAGTGGAGCTTCTAACGTGATCAAGAATCACGGTGTGCTGTTTACTGACGATATGGACAAGTTGAACCGCAGCATCAATGAGGCGGGTATTGTTTATCTCCATGCTCAGCTTTTTGCCAAGGCAATGAAGTTTGTGGGTCCTATCCGCAAGTCTTTGCAGTTCCCTACGGTGTTCAATCTCCTGGGTCCTTTGGTTAATCCTAGTCAGCCTAAATGTCAGCTCCTGGGTGTTGCCAATCTGGATCAGATGCGCCTTTACAATCAGGTTTATCAGAAGATAGGTATTGATTACGGAATCGTGAACAGCATTGACGGTTATGATGAGATTTCATTGACCAGCGATTTCAAGGTAACCACCAATAACTATGAAAAGATTTTCAAGCCACAGGATCTCGGTTTTGATTTGGCTAAACCGGAAGAGGTAAGAGGCGGAGCTACTGAGGAAGAGGCTAAGGATATCTTCGATGCAGTACTAGAAAACCGTGCGCTTCCTGCTCAGAAGAACATCGTTCTGGCTAATGCTGCCTTCGGAATCCAGGTGATGGAGAAGGGACTGAAGAACATCGAGGAATGCGTGGAGATTGCTAGAGAAAGCATCGACTCCGGTAAGGCGCTAGCTACATTCAAGAAGTTCGTGGAGCTGAATAGAGACTAAAAACTGGGGGAATCCGATGGACTGGGGGGAAATCCTATGGAATCGGATTCAACGGTGGTCCAGAGGGGGACTTGATTCCTGTTTCTGTTTTTCAGGGAGGATAGGTAATCATAAAGTTCAAAGTTCAAGGTTAAAAGTTCAAAGTTGAAAAAATGGCTGATATATTAGAAGAGATAGTGGCACATAAGAGGATAGAGATAGAGCAGCGCAAGCGCTTTATCCAGCCTCGCCAGATGATAACCCTCACCGAGCAGAAGATGCAGGAGAATGGGGGAAAGGTGATGGGAGGAAGTATGAAGGAGGCGCTGGTGAATTCTGAGACAGGAATCATCGCCGAGTTCAAGCGCAAATCGCCAAGTAAGGGGTGGATCAAGGAGGAAGGCAAGCCTAGCATCATTCCTTTGAGCTACCAGAAGAATGGAGCTTCTGCCCTGAGTATCCTTACCGATATCGATTACTTCGGTGGTTATGATGAGTATATCCAGGAGGCGCGCCATGTGGGTGTTTCTATACCTATATTATATAAGAACTTCGTCATCGAGGAATATCAGCTCTTGCAGGCTAGATATTGCGGTGCTTCTGCAGTATTACTCATTGCGGCTTGCCTCAGTAAGGAAGAATGCAAGCGGCTGATGAACATGGCTCACCAGCTGGGGATGGAGGTGCTGCTGGAGATGCATAACGAGCGAGACTTCGAGTATGCGGAGCTGGAGCCGGATATGTATGGAATCAACAACCGCAACCTGGGTACCTTCGTTACGGATGTTGAGAATAGTTTCCGCTTGGCAGAGAAACTTCCGAAGAATGTATGCAGGGTGAGTGAGAGTGGAATCTCCAATCCGCTGACCGTTCGCCGATTAAGAGAAGAGGGCGGTTTCCGTGGCTTCCTGATGGGTGAACAGTTCATGAAGCAGGCTGACCCGGGAATTGCGCTTGCAGAATTCATTTCTAAATTATAGGATTTTCGCAAGTTTTGCTCCCTACGCCCTGAACCAACGGTCACCGGCCGAAGGGAAAGGTAAAGGGCAGAAGTTCCTAGCTCAGGGCAACGCCCTGGGTATAAGATAGCCGTCAGTAATGCGCCCTGTAAGGGCAAAAGCTTTAGAATCATAAATAATAATATAATGTTAGTAAAGGTTTGTGGAATGCGTGAACCTGAGAATATAGAGCAGGTTGCGCAACTCGGCGTAGACATGATGGGATTCATTTTCTATCCTAAGTCTCCACGATATGTTAGCCAGGCGGTGAATCGCTCGGACTCTGACCGGAAGGTTTGCAGAGTGGGAGTTTTCGTGAATGATTCCATTCCGGATATGGTGGATAGGATTCATTCCTTCTCCCTGAATGCGGTGCAACTGCATGGCGGCGAGAGCAGGGAAGTTTGCGAACAGCTGCGTGAAGCCAACGGGGAGATTAAGATAATCAAAGCCATCAGTGTTTCTGATGCCGGGGATATTCAGAAATATAAGGAGTATGTAGGCGCTGTTGACTACTTCCTTTTCGATACCAAATGTAAAACGGTGGGTGGAAGTGGTCAGCAGTTTGATTGGCAAGTTCTCGATGAATATGATGGCGATGTTCCATTCCTATTGAGTGGTGGCATTGGTCCGGAGGATGTTTCCCGCATTCGTTCTTTCCATCATCCAAAATGCGTTGGTATCGACCTCAACTCCAGGTTTGAGATAGAACCGGGGGTGAAGGATGTGGAGAAACTTAGGAAATTCTTAAACGAAATAAAAAAGTAGTAGGAGTGAAGTAAGGTAAAGTAAAGGTTAATTCTGTATGAACTCCTTCTCCCTACATATATAAAAAATAAAACAAGATGAACAAGATAAATGCATTATTTGCAAACAATAAAGACCGCAAGCTTTTGAGCTTGTATTTCTGTGCTGGCTGCCCAACCTTGGACGGAACCGGCGATGTGATTAAGGCGATGGAACGTAAGGGCATCGACATGATTGAGGTAGGAATCCCTTTCAGTGATCCGTTGGCTGATGGTCCTGTGATTCAGAGCGCAGGAACCAAGGCCTTGAAGAACGGAATGACCGTGAAGAAGCTCTTCGGCCAGTTGAAGGCTATCAAGGATGAAGTCCAACTTCCATTGGTACTGATGGGTTATCTCAACCCTATCATGCACTATGGCATCGAGGAGTTCTTCAAGAGTTGCGTAGAGAGCGGAGTCAGTGGAACCATCATTCCTGATCTTCCTTTTGATGATTATCTGAAGGTGGTGAAGCCGATAGCAGACAAGTACGATATCCGTGTCATCATGATGATTACTCCGGAAACCAGCGAGGAGCGCATCCGCTTCATCGATGAGCATACCGATGGCTTCATCTATATGGTTAGTTCCGCCAGCATCACGGGTGCCCAGAGCAACTTCGGCGATGCCAAGCTCGCTTACTTCAACCATATCAACAGCATGAACCTCCGCAACCCACGCATGATAGGTTTCGGTATCAGCAACAAGCAGACCCTTACCAGTGCGCAGGATAACGCAGCCGGTGCCATCATTGGTAGCAAGTTCGTGACTTTGCTCAATGAAACCATGGATCCAGACAAAGCTCTGGATGAACTCTTCGAGGCACTCAAACATTAACATTGAACTTTGAACATTGAACTTTATGATATGCAGTCTTGGTAATCATAAAGTTCCAAGTTCAAAGTTCCAAGTTCAAAGTTCAAAATTCAAAGTTTAAAGTATTATGTATCAAGTTGACGATAAAGGATTTTTTGGAAAATTCGGAGGAGCTTACGTTCCTGAAATATTATATAAGTGTGTAACTGAACTCCAGCAGGCTTACAAGCCTATCATCGAGAGCGAGGAGTTCAAGAAAGAATATCATGCCCTGTTGAAAGATTACGTGGGCCGTCCTTCACCTCTCTATTATGCTAAGCGCATGAGCGAGAAGTATGGCTGCCAACTCTATCTGAAGCGTGAGGACCTGAACCATACCGGTGCACACAAAATCAATAACACCATTGGTCAGATTCTGATGGCAAAGAAAATGGGCAAGACCCGTATCATCGCCGAGACTGGTGCCGGACAGCATGGCGTTGCTACTGCCACCGTCTGCGCCCTGATGGATATGAAGTGCGAAATCTTCATGGGTGCCACCGATGTAGAGCGCCAGCATACCAACGTGGAACGTATGAAGATGCTGGGTGCCAAGGTAAACCCTGTTCGCACAGGTAATATGACCCTGAGCGATGCCTGCTCTGAGGCCATCCGCGACTGGTGCTGTCACCCACAGGATACCTTCTACATCGTAGGTTCCACCATGGGTCCGCATCCTTACCCAGATATTGTGGCAAAGATGCAGAGCGTCATCTCTGAGGAACTGAAATGGCAGTTGGAGGAGAAGATTGGTCGCGATTATCCTGATTACCTCATCGCCTGCGTGGGTGGCGGAAGCAATGCTGCAGGTACCATCTATCATTACATCGATGATGAGCGTGTTCAGATTTATCTGGCTGAGGCTGCCGGTCATGGCATCGATACCAACTATACCGCTGCCACCATGCATTGCGGAACAGAGGGAATCATCCACGGTGCCCGCACCCTGGTGATGCAGACAGAGGATGGTCAGATTGAGGAAGCCTTCACCATCAGTGCCGGTTTGGATTACCCAGGCATCGGACCTATGCACGCCGACCTTGCTACCCGTGGAAGAAGTCATGTGCTTGCCATCAAGGACGATGAGGCTATCTATGCCGGTTATGAGTTGACCCGCATGGAGGGTATCATCCCAGCCATCGAGAGCGCACATGCAGTGGCAGCCTTGAAGAAGATGAAGTTCAAGAAGGACGATGTCGTTGTCCTGACCGTTTCTGGCCGTGGCGACAAGGATGTGGAGACGTATTTGAGTCATAAGGAAATGGCAGGAGAATATGGCAATTTCTAAAGCATTATTTCAATCAATAAGAGAAAAATGGCAAAGTTTAATTATAAGACAGTAACCCGCAAGATTCTTGCTGACCTCTATACGCCGGTGGGAGTCTATATGCGATTGAGAGATATTTATCCCCAGTCGGCTCTGATGGAGAGTTCCGACTATCATGGTTCCGAGAACTCCAGATCCTTCATCGGTGTTCATCCGTTGGCAAGTATCGCCGTGAGCCATGGCGAGGTGATCAAGACCTATCCTGACGGCAGCGTAGAAAAGGAAACGCTCCCTGCTTTCGGCGAGGGAAAGGGAGAGCAGTGCAAGCTCGCCATCTCCAAGTCAATCAATGATTTCATCAAGAGTTTTCATGTAGAAGGTGAGAGCAAGAACTTCTGTGGCTTGTATGGTTTCACCACCTTCAATGCTGTGAGATATTTCGAGAATATCCCGGTAAAGGATACTACGATGGAGAAGAACGATGCTCCGGATATCTATTATATAATGTATAAGGATATCATCGTTTTCGACCACTTCAACAATACGATGGAGTTGATTGCGCTTCAAGAGAGTGAAGAACGAAGAGTGAAGAGTGAAGAATCTTACTCTTCACTTCCTGAGCTTGATGCCCTGCTCAAGGCCGTGAACAAGGCGAACGTGAAGCCTTATGATTTCCATCCAGTGGGCGAAACATTTTCTACCCTTACCGATGAGGAGCATAAGGAGAACATCCGCAAGTGCATCCAGCACTGTCTGCGTGGTGATGTCTTCCAGATTGTTGTCAGCCGTCGCTTCATCCAGAAATACGAGGGCGATGACTTCAAGCTCTATCGTGCCCTGCGCAGCATCAACCCATCGCCATATCTCTTTTATTTCGATTTCGGAGGATTCCGTATCTTCGGTTCTTCACCGGAAACCCACAACCGCATCGTGGGCGACAAGGCGTTTATCGACCCTATTGCCGGAACCACCAAGCGTACGGGCGATATGGAGCAGGATAGAAAGGCTGCCGAATTTCTCCGCAACGACCCGAAGGAGAATGCCGAGCACGTGATGCTGGTAGATTTGGCGCGCAATGACCTGAGCCGCAACTGCCATGGCGTGAAGGTTGATTTCTATAAAGATATGCAGTTCTATAGCCACGTCATCCACCTGGTGAGCCGTGTGAGCGGAACCCTGGATCAGGATGCCGACCATATCAAGGAGTTTATCGATACCTTCCCTGCCGGTACCCTGAGCGGTGCTCCAAAGGTAAGGGCGATGCAGATTATCTCCGAACTGGAGCCTCATAACCGTGGAGCCTACGGTGGCTGTATCGGTTTCATCGGCTTGAATGGTGATTTGAATCAGGCTATCGTTATCCGAACCTTCATCAGCCGAAATGGCGAACTCTGGTTCCAGGCAGGAAGTGGAGTAGTGGCGAAAAGCAACGACCAGTATGAGCTGGAAGAGTGTAATAACAAGTTGGGCGCATTGACCAAGGCGATACATATTGCAGAGAAGCTTTAGGTAGTGATTAGTGAGTAGTGATTAATGATTAGTGAGGAATAATCACTAATAAATAATCAATAATAAATAATGAAGATGAAAGTAGTAATCATAGATAATTACGATTCCTTCACCTATAATCTGGCACATCTGGTGAAGGAGTTGGGAGCAGAAGTTACGGTTTATCGCAATGACCAGTTCCAGTTGCGTGAGCTGGAGCCATTCGATAAGATTATATTGAGTCCGGGTCCGGGAATCCCATCCGAGGCGGGTTTGCTAATGGATGTCATCAAGAAGTATGCGGGTATCAAGCCGATGCTGGGCGTCTGTCTGGGTCATCAGGCTATCGGCGAGGCGTTTGGTGCCAAGTTGACCAATCTCTCTGAGGTTTATCATGGAGTGGCAACACCCTGTACACAGTTCGGCAACGACCCGATTTTCCGCGGTATGGATAAGCGTATAGAGATTGGCAGATACCATTCTTGGGTGGTAGACCGTACCGGATTTCCTGAGTGTCTGGATGTAACCGCCGTGAGCGATGATGGTTGCATTATGGGATTGAAGCATAAGAATTATGATATTCACGGCATCCAGTTCCATCCGGAGAGCGTGTTGACACCAGAAGGAAAGACCATTGTCAAGAACTGGTTGTTTGACTAGTAGGATATATAAAAAAGTAAAAAGCTTGACGCTCTCACGAGTGCCAAGCTTTTTCCATCTTAAAAATAGATGATGACCTAAGTGTTATATTATAAAATTCTACAATTCCCAACCCACAGCGCTTGCACCAAGTACAGCAGCTGAGCTACCATCGAGGGTAGAAACAAGGAATTTAGCCTTGCCCTTGTAAATCTTCAATACGTTCTTGTCGTAAGCTTCCTTCAAAGGCTTCATCAGGAGATCGCCAGCCTTGGTCAGACCACCGAAGAATACGAATGCCTCAGGAGCAGAGAAAGCTGCGAAGTTAGCACAAGCCTCACCCAGCATCTTGCCGGTGAAGTCGTAGATGCTCTTAGCCAAAGCATCACCCTTGCCTGCAGCCACACTTACGTCGTATGAAGTAATATCTTCTGGCTTCATATCGCGGAGCAATGAAGGCTCATCAGTCTTCTGAAGGAATTCACGGGCAGTGCGAGCTACACCGGTAGCAGAGCAGTATGCCTCCAGGCAACCCTTGCGCCCGCAGCCACATGGACGACCTTCCTCACCAGGAACCATGATTACGTGACCCAACTCGCCTGCGAAACCATCGCTTCCGTAAACCATCTGACCGTTGATGACGATACCAGAACCTACACCAGTACCGAGCGTGATATCAATGAAGTTCTTCATACCGCGAGCCACGCCATAAGTCATCTCGCCGAGAGCAGCAGCGTTGGCATCATTGGTCAAAGCAACAGGAATGCCACCGAGAGCCTTGCTGAAGAGATCAGCCAATGGCACAACGCCATCATGAGCCCAAGGCAGGTTTGGAGCAAATTCGATAGTTCCATTATAATAATTGCCATTAGGTGCACCGATACCCATAGCCTTAATCTTATCGAGACCACCAACGGTATCGATTACAGGTATGAGCGCCTCTGTTGCAGCCTTTACATAGTCGTCTACATTATCATAGCCCCCAGTTTTAATAGCTGTTGTAGCTTTGATTTCTCCACGTGCATCTACGATGCCGAAAACAGAGTTAGTACCACCGAGGTCTAATCCGATAACATACGGTTTCATTGCATTTTCAGTCATGTTATTCTTTAAAATTAGTTAGAATGTTATTAATTTTGACGCAAAGATATATAAAAGTAGCCAAAAAAACAAGATTTATACGATAAAAAAATGTGAAAAGCGAATATTTTATTAGAAATATAGTCGAATATGCTCGAAATTTTGTATCTTTGCCAGCTGTTATGAGTTTAGCATTTCCAATAGAGATAAATATTCTTGATTTCATATTCAAGGGAATTATCATAGGCGTGATTGCCTCGGCTCCAATGGGACCCGTTGGCATCTTATGTATCCAGCGCACTTTGAACAAGGGGCGCTGGTATGGTTTCGTTACGGGTATCGGTGCCGCTTTGAGCGATATTGTCTATGCGCTCTTTACGGGTCTCGGTATGAGTTTTGTGATGGACTTTGTGAATAACGCCCAGAACAAGTTCTATCTTCAGATTTTTGGAGGTATCCTGTTGCTGGTATTCGGTATCTATTGCTTCAGGAGCAATCCGATGAAGAATATGCACAAGTCGAGCAATAAGCAGGGCACGCTTCTGCATAACGGCATTACTGCGTTTCTGGTTACGCTCAGCAATCCGCTCATCGTATTCCTCTTTATGGCTACGTTTGCACAGTTTGCCTTTGTGGTGCCCGATATGCCGATAGAGATGGGTGTGGGCTATCTGAGCATCATTTTCGGAGCTTTGCTGTGGTGGTTCGGACTCACCTGGCTCATCGATAAGATCAGGGGCAAGTTTGATACCAATGGCATCCTTATTATTAATAAGGTGATAGGTAGCGTGGTTATCATCTTCTCGCTCATCGCATTGGTGGGAACGGTGTTCAATCTCTACCATCTCCCTGAATTCTAGGAGAATTTAGACAGACCTTTAAACAGAAGAAGGCAAATCATAAAGTTCAAAGTTCAAAGTAAAGAGTTCAAAGTATATGTTTGTAGCAAAAGAATTAAGAAAGAAGAGTATCGCTGAATACCTCTTATATATGTGGCAGATTGAGGATATCATCCGTGCTTACGGCTGCTCGCTGCCTGTTATCAAGAAGAATTATATCGAGCGTTTCGATTTCACTCCTGAACAGAAGGACGAGGAGATAGACTGGTTTGGCAACCTCATCCGCATGATGAACGAGGAGGGCAAGCGTGAGTATGGTCATCTCGATATCAACCGAGTGCTCCTGCAGGATGTCATCGACCTTCATGCCCGTTTGCTCCAGAGCAGCAAGTTCCCTATCTACAATGCTGAATACTACAAGGTCCTGCCGTTCATCGTAGAACTTCGAAACCGTGGTGATAAGGAACTCAACGAGATAGAAACCTGCCTCGATGCCCTCTATGGTGTGATGATGCTGCGCTTGCAGAAGAAGCCGATTACGCCCGAAACCGAGCGTGCCATCAAGGAAATCACCGTCTTTGTTGGTCTTTTGAGCGATTACTACATCAAGGACCGCACTGAAGGCTTGAAGTTCGAAGACGACGACATGTAGTGATTAATTTTAGAATATACATATTTTATAATATATATATAACGATATATAACAGATGAAAGAGATTGAAAGAAGAAGAACATTTGCCATCATTTCGCACCCTGATGCCGGTAAGACAACTTTGACCGAGAAGTTCCTGCTCTTCGGTGGACAGATTCAGGTGGCTGGTGCCGTTAAAAATAATAAGATTCGTAAGACTGCTACTTCCGACTGGATGGATATCGAGAAACAGCGTGGTATCTCTGTTTCTACTTCCGTCATGGAGTTTGATTATCTTCCTGATGGACAGACCGGTGATCCTTACAAGGTGAATATCCTCGATACTCCGGGTCACCAGGACTTCTGTGAGGATACTTATCGCACGCTTACTGCAGTAGATTCAGCCATCATCGTGGTAGACTCTGCCAAGGGTGTGGAGGCTCAGACCCGCAAGCTGATGGAAGTGTGCCGTATGCGCAATACTCCTGTTATCATCTTCATCAACAAGATGGACCGTGAAGGTCGCGACCCATTCGATGTGCTCGATGAGTTGGAGGAGGAATTGAAGATTCATGTACGCCCATTGTCTTGGCCTATCGGTCAGGGCGCCCGCTTCAAGGGTGTTTACAATATCTATGAGCATCAGCTCAACCTTTTTACACCTAATAAGCAGCGTGTTACAGAAAAGGTTGAGGTGGATATTCTGTCTCAGGAACTCGATGAGCGAGTAGGCGAGCGCGAGGCTAGCCAGTTGCGCGAGGAGCTGGAACTGGTAGATGGCGTTTACCCTGAGTTTGATGTGGAAACCTATCGCTCTGCCGAGGTTGCTCCGGTATTCTTCGGTTCAGCGTTGAATAACTTCGGTGTGCAGGAACTTCTGGACTGCTTCGTGCAGATTGCCCCATCTCCAAAACCAACCCAGGCAGAGGAGCGCCTGGTAGAGCCTGAGGAGCCTAAGTTCACCGGTTTCATCTTCAAGATTACCGCCAATATCGACCCTAACCACCGTTCCTGCATCGCCTTCTGCAAGATATGCTCAGGTAAGTTCGTGCGCAATCAGCCTTATTACCACGTGCGTCTCGACAAGACCGTGCGCTTCTCTTCGCCAACCCAGTTCATGGCGCAGCGCAAGAGTACCATCGACGAGGCATATCCTGGCGACATCGTAGGTTTGCCGGACAACGGCATCTTCAAGATTGGCGATACCCTTACCGAGGGCGAGAAGATTCACTTCCGTGGATTGCCATCGTTCTCACCACTTCTCTTCAAGTATATCGAGAATGATGACCCAATGAAGAGCAAGCAGTTCCAGAAGGGATTGGAGCAGCTCATGAACGAGGGTGTGGCTCAGTTGTTCGTCAACCAGTTCAACGGTCGCCGCATCGTGGGTACCGTGGGTCAGCTTCAGTTTGAGGTTATCCAGTATCGCTTGGAGAACGAGTACAATGCCAAGTGCCGCTGGGAGCCTGTTCACCTGCATAAGGCATGCTGGATTGAGGCAGACGACGAGAAGGAGCTGGAGAACTTCAAGAAGCGCAAGTATCAGTATATGGCAAAGGATACCGAGGGCCGCGATGTGTTCCTCGCTGATTCAGGATACGTATTGAGTATGGCTCAGCAGGACTTTGAACATATCAAGTTCCACTTTACATCGGAATTTTAGTACATTGAACATTGAACTTGAAACATTGAACTTTCTGATATGCTGTCTTGGTAATCATAAAGTTCAAAGTTCAAAGATTAAAGTTAAAAGTTAAATGGATGAAGAGTTAACAGGATACAAACAGGGCTGGATGGCGAAGCTGGTTGCCTGGCAGAAGGAGCATATCTCCGACAAGCAGATGACCTTGATTCTCGCCTTCCTCATTGGTCTGCTCGCTTCGGTGGCAGGCTTCTTCTTGCATGCCATCGTGCATGAGATACAGTTTTTGCTCACTTCCGGGTTCGAGCAGGGCACTTACAATCTGCTCTTCCTGCTGTTCCCTATCGTGGGTATCTATCTCACATCGCTATTTATTAAATATGTGGTGCGCGATAATATTTCGCATGGTATTACAAGAGTGCTTTATGCCATCTCTACCAAGAATTCCCGACTCAAGGGACATAATTGCTGGTCGTCAGTGGTGGCATCCGGTATCACCATCGGTTTCGGTGGTTCCGTGGGAGCCGAGGCACCTATTGTGCTCACCGGTTCTGCCATCGGTTCCAACCTGGGCCAGATATTCCGGATGGACAAGAAGACGATGATGCTTCTGGTGGGATGTGGAGCCAGCGCCGCCATTGCCGGCGTGTTCAAGGCGCCGATAGCCGGACTGGTGTTCACGCTTGAGGTGCTGATGGTTGATTTGAGCATGGCATCGCTCCTGCCAATCCTGATTTCGTGCGTTACGGCTACCTGTTTCACCTATATCTTCAGTGGTGACAGCTCGCTGTTCGACTTTACGCTGACTAACCCCTGGGAGCTCGACCGCACTCCGGCATGTATTCTGCTGGGTGTGTTCTGCGGACTGGTGAGTCTCTATTTCATGCGCACCATGTCAATCTGCGAGGGATTCTTCGGCAAGCTGAGCCAGTATCCATACGCCAAACTGCTGTTTGGCGGACTCATCCTCAGCACGCTCATCTTCTTCTTCCCATCGCTCTATGGCGAGGGCTATTCGGCAGTGAATATCCTGCTCAAGGGCAGCAACGAGGCAGAGTGGGGGCAGGTGATGAACCGTTCGCTGTTCTCTGGTCAGGACAATCTGCTCATCTTCTATATAGCGCTGGTCACCTTTACCAAGGTATTTGCCACTTCGGCAACCAATGGTAGTGGCGGTTGCGGTGGAACCTTTGCCCCTTCGCTCTTTATCGGCGGATTTGCGGGCTTCCTCTTTGCCCGCCTGTGGAATGTCTATCAGGTTGGCGTTCATGTGCCTGAGCAGAACTTTGCGCTGATGGGTATGGCTGGTCTGATTACGGGCGTGATGCATGCTCCGTTGACGGGCATCTTCCTCATCGCCGAACTCACGGGCGGCTATCAGCTCTTCATGCCGCTGATGATCGTGTGCATCTCTTCCTTGCTCACCATCAGCATCTTCGAGAGCCATAGCATCTACGCCCTGCGACTGGCTAGGGAGGGCAAGCTGCTCACTCACCACGTAGACCGTTCTGCGCTTACGCTGATGAGCATGCAGAGCATGGTTGAGAAGGATTACCACGCCATCAGTCCAGATCTGCCGATGAGCAAGCTGGTGAGCGAGATTTCGAGAAGCAACAACAACTTCCTGCCTGTATTGAACGATGCGGGGGTATTGGAAGGTGTAATTGATATCACCCGCCTCCGTCATATCATCTTCCGCACGGAACTGTATAATCACTTTAAGGTAAGTCAGCTGATGATTCAGCCTTCTGCCACTCTGAGCGAGAATGAGCCTATGGACGAGGTGATGGCCAAGTTCGACAAGACCGATGCTGCCCAGCTGCCAGTGGTAGATGTGAACGGCATACTGAAGGGATATATCAGTAGAACCAAGATTTACGAGGTATATCGCCAGATAGTTGCGGATATGTCGGCAGAATAGGGTAAGTAGTGAAGAACGAAGAGTGAAGAAACAATGTTCGGCGGACGAGGGGAAAGCTAATTCGTCGGCTTTGCTGGTTTAAACTTCAATTATTATTTTTATGGAGAAGAAAGATTTAAGAATCGTTTTCATGGGAACCCCGGAGTTTGCGGTGGAATCCCTCAAGCGCCTGGTAGAGGGCGGTTATAATGTAGTGGCTGTGGTTACTCAGCCAGACAAGCCTGTGGGCAGACATCAGGATACGTTGCAGCCTTCGCAGGTGAAGCAGTATGCTGTAGAGCACGGTTTGCCGGTATTGCAGCCAGTGAAGATGAAGGACCCTGAGTTTGTAGAGCAGCTTCGTTCTTATCAGGCTGACCTGCAGGTGGTAGTGGCTTTCCGCATGTTGCCTGAGGTGGTTTGGGCGATGCCTAAGTTCGGCACCTTCAATGTTCATGCTGCGCTCCTGCCACAGTATCGTGGAGCTGCCCCAATCAACTGGGCAGTCATCAATGGCGAGAAGGAGACGGGAGTTACTACTTTCTTCCTCGACCATGATATCGATACCGGTCGCATCATCATGCAGAAGCGTTTCCCTATTCCTGAGAGTGCAGATGTAGAATATGTCTATGACGGACTGATGCACTTGGGAGCCGATTTGGCGCTTGAAACCATCGATGCGCTCATCGCAGCTGGTGGCAATATCGAATCCATGCCTCAGGAGAAGCTGATAGGCGAGGGTGTGGAACTGAAGTCTGCACCAAAGATTTTCAAGGAGACCTGCCGTATCGACTTCCACAAGCCAGCCAAGCAGGTATATGATTTTGTCCGTGGTCTCTCGCCTTATCCAGGTTCTTGGACCGAAATCAAGAAGAAGGCGCCTGTTGTCATCTTTGAGGATGCTGATGGCGAAATGCCGGAGGCAACCGCTCATCCTGCTCAGCAGAAGAGTGCAGCCAAGATTCAGGTGCTCAAGATTTTCAAGACGAGTCTCACAGAGTTTTCTCGTGGTGTAGCCCCTGTAGGTTCCTTGCGTGTATTCGAGAAGAAGTTGCAGGTGGCATGTCTCGACCAGTGGCTCAATATCGAGGAACTCCAGCTTTCGGGCAAAAAGCGCATGGATGCCGCTGCATTCCTCAATGGCATGAAGGATATCGCCTATTATGAGTGCCAGAAGGCTCAGGAGACAGAAGAGGAGTGGTAAAGCTCTCTAGAGAGTTAACACCCTTCGCAGGGTAATCATAAAGTTCCAAGTTCAAAGCTCAAAGTTCCAAGTTCAAAGTTAAAAGTTCAAAGTAATATGACACAAGAAGAAGATATTAAGAATGCAGTGGAGTGTATGCGCAAGGGTGGCGTGATACTCTATCCTACAGATACCGTCTGGGGCATTGGTTGCGATGCTACCAATCCAGAGGCAGTAAAGAAAGTGTATGAGATCAAGAAGCGTGATGATTCCAAGGCGCTGATCTGTCTCATTGATTCAGCCGACCGCATGGCGCGTTATTTCCGTAATGTTCCTCAGGTGGCTTGGGATTTCATCGATGCAGCCATGCCGGTGAAGCCTACTACCATCATCCTGGATGATGCCACAGGCGTTGCCAGTAATCTTGTTGCAGAGGATGGTTCGCTGGCTATGCGCGTCACCTATGAGGCATTCAGCAAGCAGCTCTGTTACCGTTTCCAGAAGCCAATCGTCAGCACCAGCGCCAATGTGAGTGGTGAGCCTGCTGCCCAGAATTATCGCGATATCTCTCCTGAGATTCTCGAGGCTGTAGATTATGTCTGCTGGACCCGTCGTCAGGAGCACAAACCTCATCAGCCATCCAGCATTGTAAAGATTGGCAAGAACGGAGAGGTTAAGGTAATCAGATAATAATCTTTTTAATGATATCTATCAGAAGGGGATGTTCTTCACGAATGTTCCCTCTTTTTATGCCCTTTTCTTGCCCCTGTCTTCTTGTATTATGCCTTCTCCTTTGTCCTGCCGTCTTCTTCTAAACCTGGTGCAAAGATATGGCTTTTTTTTGAAACCGCCAAATTTGGTGTGCCGTTTTGGGGGTGTTTTTAGTAAAATCCCAAAAAAAACAAATGTTAAAAATACTAACTCATCGTTTTGTTGATAAGAAAGCATAGAGTTAGCGTTAGAAAAGTATAGAGTTCTATTCTAAACATAGTTGGTTTACTGACACTGACACTGACAGTTCGATTTTCCGCTAGTAACTCTTTAAAGGTAAAAGGATGTTAAATTATATTTTATATTTATATATATATAAATATAACTTTTCTTCTTACTCTTTTCTACCTTCGGAATTTTAAACTGTCAGTGTCAGTGTCAGTAAAAAGGTTATTTCTTTGTGGCTCTGATGAAGAAGCCAATCAGACAGATGTAGGCGATGAGCGAGCAAACCTCTGACATTGGGTTAACCCACCAGCTGTCAGCGATGCTAGCCTCAATGCCACCAAACTTCAACAGGGCGCTTACAACACCCATCAAGGCTCCACCGGCAATGAAACCGCTGGCGATGAGCGTACCCTTTTCGCCACGCTCAGCATTCACCTTGGCATCCTTGCTGCGGGATGTAACATACCAGTTGATGGCACCACCTACCAGCAGCGGAACGTTCAATTCCAATGGAATAAACATACCCAGGGCAAAAGCCAATGCTGGAATCTTGAAGTATGTGAGCACGATGGCAATCACAGCTCCGATGGCGTAGAGCACCCATGGTGCACCCACACCGTTCATCAATGGGTCGATGACGGCAGCCATCGCATTAGCCTGAGGAGCTGCGAGAGAGCCCGATGCGAAACCGTAGGTCTCGTTCAGAAGCATCATCACACCGCCCACGGTAGCAGCACTCACCAGGGTGCCGAGGAACTTCCATCCCTCCTGCTTCTTTGGCGTAGTACCCAGCCAGTAACCTATCTTCAAGTCGGTAATGAATGAGCCTGCTACAGACAGGGCTGTGCAAACCACACCACCCATAATCAATGCAGCCAGCATGCCGCCAGGGCCCTTCAAACCTACTGCCACCATCACTACGGAAGCGAAGATGAGCGTCATCAGAGTCATACCCGAAACAGGATTGGAACCCACGATGGCGATGGCATTGGCAGCCACTGTAGTAAAGAGGAAGGCGATGACAGCCACGAGTAGGATGGCGATAATGGCGAAGAGCAGATTGCCCTCCATCACGCCAAACCAGAAGAAGAGGAAGGTGACGAGGATGGTTACGAGCGAACCGATGGCAATAATCTTGAAAGAGATATCGCGCTGGGTGCGCTTCACGTTTTCATCTACCTCGCTCTTGCCCTTCAGTTCCTTGGCAGCCAAGCCTACGGCGCTCTTGATGATGCCCCAGCTCTTGATGATGCCGATGATACCAGCCATGGCGATACCACCGATACCGATGCTACGGGCATAGGCACGGAAGATTTCCTCCGGACTCATCGCACCCACGGTCTTCACGATGCTAGGGTCCCATGCGCTGAGTACACTGTCATGAAAAATGACACTCATTCCTGGCACGATCAACCACCATACCACGAGCGAACCCAGGCAGGTGAAGAAGGCGTATTTCAATCCGATGATGTATCCCAGACCCAATACGGCAGCACCTGTATTCACCTTGAATACGAGTTTAGCCTTGTCTGCGAGATCGCATCCCAGGCTTACCACACGGGAGGTGAAATTCTCGTTCCACCAGCCAAGACTAGCCACGATGAAGTCATATAGACCACCTACCAGACCCGCAATGAGCAAAGGCTTAGCCTGATCGCCGCCCTTGGCACCGCTCACCAATACCTGTGTGGTGGCTGTAGCCTCTGGGAACGGATACTTGCCGTGCATATCGCTGACGAAGTATTTTCTGAAAGGAATCAGGAACAGAATTCCCAATACACCTCCCAAAGCTGAAGCCATGAAAATCTTCATAAATGAAGTAGTCATGTCAGGATATTTCGCTTGCAGGATATAGATGGCTGGCAGGGTAAAGATGGCTCCTGCCACTACTGCACCCGAGCAGGCTCCGATGCTCTGGATAATCACATTCTCGCCGAGTGCCTTGCTTCGCTTGGTGGCGGTGCTTACGCCTACGGCGATGATGGCGATAGGGATGGCTGCTTCGAACACCTGTCCTACCTTCAAGCCCAGATAGGCTGCGGCAGCAGAGAAGATGATTGCCATCACGATACCCCATGTTACCGACCAGCCGTTCACCTCCGGATAAACCTTGTCTGGCGACATCAGCGGCTTATATTCCTCCCCGTCCTTGAGTTCGCGGAATGCGTTCTCGGGGAGCTGCAAATTTTCTTTTTCTTCCATTTATTTCTCAATTCTGATGATGTATTCACTCATGAAGCTGGCACCTGGCTGCAGGCTGTTCATCATGTACTTATCCTTGAATTCACCGGTATATTCAGCCCAGTCGCAGGTTCCGAACCATGGTTCGATGCAGACGAATGGAGCGTGGTTGCCCGGATTCCATACACCAACGGCAGGGGTCTTGAACTCTACGGTTACGTGTGGTTCGCCCTTCTCGTTGAGCAGGGAAATCTGCTTCACCTGGCTCTTGTCGAAGATGTAGGCATCATCAGCGAACGACTCGTCTGTTACCTCCAGGATACCGTTGTCGGTCTGTACGGTCTCGCGTGCGTTAGGGTCAACGCATCCACCGATGGTAGCGAAGAGGCGGGTAGGAGCCTCGTTGTCGAGCTTCAGGGTAGCCTTCAGCTTTTCGCCCTTCTCGCATCCTGGTACCTTGAATGCAGGGTGACCGCCAATCTGGAAGTAGATTACCTTGTCGTCGGTGTTCTCAACATGCCAGATAACGTGGAGTTCGTTGCCGGCGAGGCGATATGAAACAGCGAGATTGAAGTGGAAAGGATAGTTCTTGAAGGTCTCCTCGTTGTCAATGAATGCGAAGGTAAGGCGGTCGCCGGTCTTGCCAACGAGCTTGAAGTCAACGAGCTTTCCGAAGCCGTGGCGAGGCTGTGTATACTCCTTGTCGTCGATGCGGTAGGTATCCTTCCACAATCCACCTACGATAGGGAAGAGGAGAGGAGAGTGGCGTCCCCAGTATTCTGGGTCACCATCCCAGAGATATTCGTTACCATTTGCATCCTTGATGCTCTGAAGTTCTGCACCGAGAGAAGAAATCTCAACAGTGAGCTGATCGTTTTTAATTTGTTCCATAGTTACAAAACGTTATTGTTTAGTTAATATTATTGAGTCGACTTATCTTGTACAAAAGATATTGCAAAGGTACTATTTATTTTCGTAAAGTGCAAGAATCGGGCAGTTTTTCTCGATTGTAACAAGATATTTATGCGATTTTATTAGCTTATTTCGATTTTTTGCAGTACTTTTGCAGCCCGAAACGAGTAGATATTTATAAAAATATTAATAAGGAATAAGAAAAACTTAGTAAAAAAGCGTTTTAATTCAAATGACAAGCAGTAATAAAGTGAAAGGCTTTGCGGCGGGAGTTGTTGCCGCCGTGTGTTATGGAACCAATCCTTTGGGTACGTTGGAGCTCTATGGTGACGGATTCAATTCCAGTTCGGTGCTCATCTATCGCTATCTCCTGGCGGTATTGATGTTTGCCGTGGTGATGCTGTTCCGCAAGGAG
>ULYQ01048045.1_pt1 | contig 24003 bp, 25 predicted proteins | sample 1962271 | NCBI WGS metagenome assembly ULYQ01 (sample SAMEA4835865, study PRJEB28245) | human gut metagenome | biome: gut microbiome; material: fecal sample | place: Denmark | collected 2008
TAAATGAGGTAAATTATGAGAAATATCCCCACACCACACAACAGTGCAAATATCGACGATTTCGCAAAAACCGTCCTTATGCCGGGCGATCCCCTTCGCGCGAAATTCATTGCGGAAAACTTTTTGGAAGACCCCGTACTCGTCAACGGCGTGCGCGGTATTAACGGATATACCGGTATGTACAACGGCAAAATCGTGTCCGTCATGGCGTCGGGCATGGGCATACCTTCGATCGGTATTTATTCGTACGAACTTTTCAATTTTTACAACGTCGAAAACATCATAAGAATCGGCAGCGCGGGCGCGATCTCCGACGAGGTCAATCTTCGCGATATCGTCATCGGACAGGGCGCTTGCACCAACAGCAATTACGCAAGTCAGTTCAATCTTCCCGGCACGTACGCGCCGATCGCAAGTTATAAACTCCTGAAACAAGCGGTCGATTTTGCACAAGAAGCGGGCGTCAATTATAAGGTCGGCAATCTGTTTTCGTCGGACACCTTTTACGACGACGCGGCAAGCCTTTCCGACTGGCGTAAAATGGGCGTGCTTGCGGTTGAAATGGAAAGCGCCGCGCTTTATATGAACGCAGCGCGCGCCGGCAAGAACGCGCTGTGCATCTGCACCATTTCGGATTGTCCGTTCACAGGGGAAAGTTGCACTGCCGAAGAAAGACAGAATACTTTCACCGATATGATGGAAATCGCACTTAAAATTGCGGAAATAAATGATTAAACGTGTTTTTTTGATTGTTCTGGATAGTCTGGGCGTCGGCGAACTTCCCGACGCGTACAAGTTTCACGACGAGGGAAGCAACACTTTGCGCGCGATAAGAACGTCAAAGTTTTTTGTGGGAGACAACCTGAAAAAACTTGGAATGTTCAACATCGACGGCGTTGAAGGCGGCATCGAAAATCCGACGGGCGTTTATGCGCGGCTTTCCGAAAAATCGGCGGGCAAGGACACTACCGTCGGGCACTGGGAAATCGCCGGGCTCGTGTCGGAAAATCCGCTGCCCACGTTCCCCGACGGCTTTCCGAAAGAAGTCATCGACGAGTTTGAAAAACAGACCGGCAGAAAAACTTTGTGCAATAAGCCTTATTCCGGCACGGAAGTCATAAAAGACTTTGGCAAAGAACACGTCGACACGGGCGCGCTCATCGTTTATACGTCCGCCGACAGCGTGTTCCAGATTGCCGCGCACGAGGACGTCGTCCCCGTGAAAGAACTGTATCGTTATTGCGAAATCGCAAGGAAGATTCTGACGGGTAAATACGGCGTCGGAAGGGTAATCGCACGACCTTTCGTAGGCAGTTATCCGGACTTTGTCCGCACCGACAACCGCCACGACTTTTCCTTGACGCCCCCCGGCGACACCATGCTTGACCTTATCGAAAGAAAAGGACTGGACACGATCGGCGTCGGAAAGATTTACGATATTTTCAACGGAAAGGGCATAAAGGAAACTTATCATATCCACGATAACGCCGACGGCATGCGCGTTACGAAAGAACTGCAAGCAAGGGACTTCAACGGGCTTTGCTTTGTGAACCTTGTGGATTTCGATATGAAATACGGCCACAGAAACGACGTGGACGGATATGCAAAAGCCGTCGCTGAATTCGACGCGTGGCTCCCGACGTTTATGAATGATATGAAAGCCGACGACGTTTTGATGATAACGTCCGACCACGGCTGCGATCCTCTCACGCCCAGCACCGACCACAGCAGAGAATATATTTTCCTGCTTGCGACGGGCAAAATGCTGAAAGAAAACGTAAACCTGGGCACGTTGGACGGGTACAGCGACATCTCGGCAACGATACTCGACGCGTTTGGCATCGAAAACACTTTGCAGGGAAAAAGTTTCCTGAAACAAATCGAAAAACAGCAATGATTATTATCTGTTGGCATAGCCTCGGATTTTTAATAAATTTCCGACAGCCGCAAGACAACAGTTATCTTTTTTGAAGAAAGTACCGTTTGCGCCGCAAGCGGTATATTTTTTTGCTTTTAATACTGATTTTTAATATAAATTTAATATAAATTTTGATATACTTTTTCATTAGATTATCAAACTGATATATATACTTTGAAATACTGACATTTTTCGACGAAAAACGCCTTAATTTTATTGACTGTAAAAACGATTTTTGATAAAATTTTAATAATGTCTTTTAAGGACAAATTTTTTTGGGAGAAAATTATGGCAGACCACAAAGCAACGATTATTGCGGTTGCGGGCAAAGGCGGCGTCGGAAAAACGTCGTTGTCGGCAACTATCGTAAAAACACTTGTACAAACTTATCCCGACAAAAAAATACTTGCAATCGACGCCGACCCTGCGGTCGGGCTTTCGACGGCGCTTGGAATCGACGTCAAATATACAATCGACGACATTCGCAAGGATATAATCGAAAACGTCGAAAACGGCAACAACCGCGAGGCAATCGAGATACTTAACGAGGCAAAATTCAGGATTTTCGACGCAATGGTTGAAACGGACGGCTATTCGTTTATTGCCGTCGGCCGTCCCGAATCTGCGGGCTGCTATTGCAAAATCAACGCTTACCTTAAAGATATAATCAGCATTTTGTCGGAAGAGTTCGATTTTGTCGTTATCGACGGCGAGGCGGGAATCGAGCAAATCAACCGCCGCGTTATGGAAAAGGTTTCGCATCTTATCCTTATTACCGATATGAGCAAAAAAGGACGCGACGTTTGCGCTACTATCAAGGCCGTTGCCGACAATTTGGTTATGTATGAAAAAATCGGCGTTATCGTCAATAGAGTGACGGATAAATCGCTGCTTAAATTGATGGACTTCGGCGGAGTCGACGTGCTTGCGGCAATCGGCGACGATAAAAACCTTACGATGTTTGACCTGACCGGGGAAAACGTTTTCAATCTGCCTGAAAATTCCGAGATTGTAGAGGGTGTAAAAACTGCCCTTTCTGCAATCGGCGTTTTAAATAAATAGGAGATACTTATGAAAGACTTAAAACACCTGATTTACTTTGAAAGTTTGTTGCAGGAAGCCAATAACGAACTTGTGCAACAGGCGTGCAAAGAAGGCAAGCTGGCAATGGGCTATACATGTTATCACATGCCCGAAGTTTTGCTTAATCTTGACAACTGCTTTTCGGTCAGACTTACCGCGCCGAGGACGGGGTCGCTTGACATCGCAACGTATTATCTCAGCAATTTCCTTTGCGGTTACTGCAAAGCGATTCTTGAAAGAGGGATAGAGGGCGGTTATAATTTCCTGTCGGCATTGCTTGCGTCAGAGACGTGCAGCGAGATGAACAGGAGTATGGAACATTTTGAAATCCTTAAACTGATTCCCAACGACAAGTTTTTCTTAAGTATTATCGACGTGCCTTTTAAAACCGAGGAACATTGCCTTGCCAGCTTTATGAAGCAGATAAGGCTTAAAGTGCTTGAACCTATGCGCGACGTATACGGCGTGGATATAAGCGCGGACGCTATGCGCAAATCGGTTGAACTTCACAACGAAGTGTGCAGGATTATTACCGAAATCGGCAAAATGAGGAAGGAAGACAATCCGAGGATTACGGGTTATGAATTTCACATTCTTAATTTGGTTTCGTACGTTTGCCCGAAATATCTGATTGTCGATAAACTGCGCGAAACTCTTGAGGAACTGAAAACGCGCGAGCCTGACGTCAAAAAGAATTTCAGAGCGAAAGTTGTCGTTGTCGGAAGTGAAATGGACGATCCCGACTTTACGAAACTTATCGAAGAAAGCGGCGCGCTTGTCGTCGCCGACAGATATTGCTTTGGAAGTACGCCCGGCAGAGAGGAAATTATCCTTAAAGACGACGAAGACCCGTTTTATACCATTTGCAAGCACTATATGAAAACGTCGCAATGCCCGCGCTATATGGAAGCGGAAAAAGTCCACGGCAGAAAGGAGTTTGTGGCAAACCTTGCAAAAGAATATCACGCGGACGGCGTAATTTACGAACAGATTAAATTCTGCGAATACTGGGGATATGAAAGGGCGCTTGCTTCGCACATTATGACAAACGAATACGGTATCCCTTCAATCGCTATCGACAGACAATATACCGCAAGCGCGTCGGGACAGTTGCGCACGCGCGTTCAGGCATTTGTCGAAAGCCTTGAAATTAAAAGAATTCAAAAAGCCAAGGAGGCCAAAAAATGAGCGGACTGGGAAATTTACATAACGATAAAACAGGCATTTACAAGCACCGTGAATGGCGCGGCGTAAAGGATACCCTTTACGACTATTACCGTTGGCTTATTACTTGGAAAGATATGATAAAGATGGTGCTTCAAGGTCCTGTCGCCACCGTAAAAGGGTTGTGGAAATACCGTTGGATGTCAAGTTATCTTTCAACCCCGGCATTTATCGACAGGCATACCGAAGGGTTGCGCGGGCCGCAACTCAGAATGACGCATCTGCACTTCAATATGATTATCAAACACGCAACGGGGCTTATTCACACAAGTTTCGTTGCCGATGAAAAAATCAAACCTAACAACAAACTCAGCAAAAAGATTGTTTGTATAGACGAGCTTATCCCCGTTGAGTTTATGGCAGGATTTCCTAATTTAACCGTGTTGCCCGTGCAAACGATGCCCATTTTCCTTTCGAGTATGGTCGATCAGAAAATCACGCCCCCTTATCTTGACGCGGTTGAAAACTACGGAGTACCCGCAGACGTATGCCCGTTGCCGAGTGCTGAAGCAGGCGTTGCGGTCGAGGACGATTATCCCAAACTCGGTTGCTGTATGATTACTTGCAACATGCCTTGCGACGGTTCGGTAATGACGGGTTCGTTTCAGGAACGCCGCTTTAAATTGCCTTCTCACGTTTACAACGTGCCTCTTCGCTATACCGAAGAAGAGGTGCAGGAATATGCCGTTGAAGAGCTTAAAGAGATGATTAAGTTCGTCGAAGACCAAACGGGCGAAAAATTTGATTGGGACGCATTTTTGACCGCTCTTAACAACTACAACAAACAGCTTGATTTCGAAATGCAGAAGTGGGATATTAACAAAACCGATTATCCTCAGATGACGGGCGCGACATTCTGGCTGTACAGGCTTTATTACTATCATCTTTCGGGCGGATTCGACAAACGCTTTTTGGACGTCGATAAGAAAGTCAACAAAATTATGATGAAAGCGTATGAAAAGAAAACTCCTTGCAGCAAAGAAATGCGTCACCGCGCCATCGTTTGGAGTTGCCCCGCAAACTACTATACAAGCCTTCCTAACTGGCTTGAAAACTGCTGGGGAATAAACGTCGTTATGGATATGGAAACGATGATTTCATACATAAAATTCCGCACCGATACCAAAGAACACGCATTGCAGGATTTGGCAAAGACGTATCAGCGCGCCACAATGCGCAAACATACGAAGGGTGGCTACCGCAACGTTGTCGACGAGCTTTGGCGTATCGTCGAGGAGTATAACGCCGATACCGTTATTATGTACGACCAGATTTCTTGCAAGGGTATGGACGGCTTAGTCGGCACGTTTGAGGATCAGGCGAGAGAGCGAAACATCAACTTTATTTGGGTGCAACAAGACCTTATGGACCCGCGCACCGTGTCGCGCCGCAGCATGCGTGAACAAATCAACAAATATATGACAACCGTTTTGCAGGAAAAACCCGTCGACGAAAGCCTTTTGGATTTCGACGATTCGCTTGCATGGTAAGCTGAAATTTAATACATTTTGAAATTAATGGAGGACAAATACTTATGAAATATTTTGGAGGATGCGACGTAGGTTCAACTTATGCAAAGTGCGTTATTCTTGACGAAACCGGAAAAATCGTCGCCGACAGTACCGTCAGAAGCAAAATCAGAGCGGAAGAAAGCGCGCGCGCGGCTATGGACGAAGCTATTGCAAAGGTTAATGATATTAACGACGCAAAAGATTTGGCATATCTTATCGGCACGGGTTACGGCCGCAATAAAGTTCCGTTTGCGGATGAAAACATATCGGAAATCAGTTGCCACGCAATGGGCGTCCACGTTACCGATCCTTCCGTTAAGGCGATTATCGACATCGGCGGTCAGGACGTCAAAGGTATCGCAGTCGATAAGGACGGCACCGTCAAAAACTTTGCTATGAACGATAAATGCGCCGCCGGCACGGGACGTTTTTACGAGGCTATGGCAAACGCTTTCGAGATGTCGCTTCCCGAGTTTTCAAAGCTTTCGCTTGACAGCAAAAACCCTATTCCCATCACCGCGCAATGCACGGTTTTTGCCGAATCCGAGGTTATCAGCCTTGTCGGCGAAGGCAAACCTATGGCAGACATAGCGGCGGGTATTCAACTTGCCGTTGCAAAAAGATGTTTTGTTATGGCTAAAAAAGCGGGTGCAACAGACAGCATCACTTTGACGGGCGGCTGCGCTAAAAACGAGGGACTTAAACAGGCAATCGAAAAAGTGCTTAAAATCAAAGTCGTCAATCTCAAAACCGACCCTCAGCTTATGGGTGCGCTCGGCGCGGCCGAATACGCAAGACAAAAAGGCCTTGCCGGCAACGTCGATTGATTGCGGAGGTATAAACAATGGTTTGGTGGCAAATTTTGTTGATTGTTATCGCCGCGCTTGCGGCGGCTCTTATTTTGTTTTTCGCCGTCACGTTTGCGCTGTATTGGTTTAACGCCGATATGAAATTTATCAACTGGTTTTACAATAAAATGTCGAAACATTACGACAATATGAAACGGGACAGAGAGCTTTAATGGAACTTTTTGATTCGTATATAAAAAACATTGAAAACCTTTTGGGCGGAATGACGTCCAAAAGGTTTCCGTTTGATAAAGCAAACGTTTGGCCGACGTCGGCAAGAGGTGAGCTGATTCTCGTAAGAGACAGCGCGTACGAACTGGGCGGCGGCGATAAAAATTCGGTCGGACTTTCGGTCGTGACCGAAAATTTAAACGTTGAAAACGAAACGTTGCTTTTTGGGCCGGATATTTCCGAAATCAAAGTCGATTGCGATTTTGCAAAAATCGTTTTGCTTAAAATCAAAGATTTTTCCGCAGACGAGCAGCAACTTTTCAACGTCGTAAAAGAACTTGAATACGTTAAATATAAGGTCAACGTCAAGGGATTTATGGCGCGCGCTTCGGCTATGAATCACCGCGAGCAAATAAGGGTTGGGAAAGAGGCCGTGAAAAACGGACTGTCGTTTGAAAAAATCGGGAATACCCTTATCGAATCCTATTTGAAATACCCTAACGTCGCGGCGGCAAAAATTATTTTTGTAACCGACAGCAGGCTCAATTTTGACGAACTTACCGCTCAGGCCGAAAAAGTTTCTGCGCTGACAAAGGCGTTAAACCACATTTTGGACAACGTTTTGGTCGATTGCAAAAACTGCAACCTGAAACCAATCTGCGACGAGGTCGAGGGCATGCGCGAATTGCACGTGGGGATGGCGAAAAAATGACGGATTACAAAAGTTTGATAAGAAAAGCAATGCAGGCGTCCGAAAGGGCGTATTCCCCGTACTCTCACTTTAAGGTGGGGGCGGTGCTTGTCGCAAAAGACGGGCGTGAATACGAAGGCGCGAATATCGAAAACGCCTCCTTTTCCGTCACGAATTGTGCGGAACGAGTTGCGCTCGGCAAGGCGATTTTCGACGGCGCACGGGAGTTTCGTGCGATTGTCGTCGTTGGGCACAAGGACGGACAACCTTTCGATTACTGCGCTCCGTGCGGCGTTTGTCGGCAGGCTCTGACGGAATTCAACGACGGCAGCATGGAAGTCGTTTTGGCAAAATCGGAAGATGAATATAAAGTTTTGACACTTAAAGACGTTTTACCGCTTGCTTTCACGGAGGTTAACTTATGAGAATGTACGATATTATCAAGAAAAAACGCGACGGCGGCACGCTTACGAAAGAAGAAATCGAGTTCTTCATTTCGGGTTACGTTTCGGGCGATATCCCCGATTATCAGGCGTCGGCGCTTCTTATGGCGATATACTTTCGCGGGATGAACGTCGACGAAACCACGTGTCTGACGCTTGCAATCACGAATTCGGGCGACAAGGTCGATTTGTCCGGCATCAAAGGTTTTAAGGCGGACAAACATTCGACGGGCGGCGTCGGCGACAAAACCACGCTTATCGTTGCGCCTATCGTGGCGTCGGCAGGCGTTAAGGTCGCAAAAATGAGCGGCAGGGGGCTTGGTCATACGGGCGGCACCGTCGATAAACTCGAATCTATCCCGGGATACGAAACTTCCCTTTCGCGCGAAAGATTTTTTGAAATCGTGAATACCGTCGGGTGCAGCGTCATCGGTCAGAGCGGGGAACTTGCGCCCGCGGACAAAAAACTGTACGCGCTTCGGGACGTAACGGCAACCGTCGACAAACGCCCGCTTATCGCGTCCAGCATTATGGGCAAAAAACTCGCCTCGGGCGCGGACGGCATCGTTCTGGACGTCAAAGTCGGCAGCGGCGCGTTCAATAAAACATTCGACGAAGGGCTCGCGCTTGCAAAAATTATGGTCAATATCGGCAATAAGGCGGGCAAAATCACAAGGGCGGTCATCACGAATATGGATAAACCGCTGGGCTACGCCGTCGGAAACGCCATCGAGGTCAAGGAAGCCGTCGAAATCCTGAAAGGAAACGGCGATAAGGAACTCAAAGAAATCTGCATCGAACTTGCAAGCAATATGCTGTATATCGCGGGACGCGGCAGCCTTGAAAACTGCAAAAAAATCGCAACCGCAAAACTCGAAAACGGCGACGCACTCGACACGTTCAAGGCGATGGTTCAGGCGCACGGCGGCGATACGTCGTACGTCGACGATCCGGAAAAACTCCCCCTTGGCAAGTTTTCGCGCGACGTCAAAGCCGATAAAAGCGGCTATATCGTCAATATGGATTGCGAAAAGTACGGGCTTACAAGCCTTGCTCTCGGCGCGGGGCGCAACAAAAAAGAAGACAATATCGACTTTGCGGCAGGGCTTGCCGTAAGAAAGAAAACGGGCGACTTTGTGGAAGTCGGCGACGTCCTTGCAACCCTTTATACCTCGGACGAATCGAAGCTCGACGCGGCGGAAGAAATCCTGAAATCCGCTTTGTCGTTCGGCGACGTCAAACCGCCCGAAGTCCCGATTATCCTCGGCAGAGTGAAATAGTATGTACAACGACCTGAAATCGGCAATCGAGTTTTTCAAAAACGATAAATTCGCGGCTTCGACCGGCGTCGAAATTTTGTCCGTCGAAACCGGCCGCGCCGTTTGCGCGCTTGAAATTTCGCAAGGTCACGTCAACTCGGACGGGTTCGTGCAGGGCGGGGCAATCTTCACGCTTGCCGATTCCGCTTTCGCCGTCGCCGCAAATCTTGGCACCGCGGACGATTGCTGCGTCGTTACCACACAAAGTAATATCAATTTCCTTTCGTCAGCCGCTTCGGGAAGGCTCGTTGCCGAGGCCGTTTGCGTACGCGACGGACACAGCGTTTCGGTTTATAGGGTTACCGTGTCCGACGAAACGAACAATCCGATTGCCTTCGCGACGTTCACCGGATATAAGGTCAAAAAATAATTATTTTCCGCATTCTTGCGGTTTTTTTTGGAAGTTATGTGCATTTTCAGACTGTTTTTGAAAAGGGGCGAAAATCCCGCCGAAAATTCCACCGATTCCGTCGTCCCGACGCCCGACGACATCGATGAGTTGGAATCTTTCGACGATATTTTCGACGACGACTGACTTTTATTCGCTTTCACGCATATTTTGCGCTATTTGGCGAATATCGTTTGACAACGCCTTGTAAATTAAGTATAATTTTAGCGTTGTAAAATTTAATATCTTTTGGAGAAATCGCCTAGTTGGTCGAGGGCGCACGACTGGAAATCGTGTAACCGTGAGAAACGGTTCGAGAGTTCGAATCTCTCTTTCTCCGCCAAAAAAACCCGACGGAACAGTCGGGTTTTTTGCCGTCAAAAGAGAGATTTTCTCGCACAATCATTACTTGATTGCGCGAGACGGCTGCGCCGCCGAACTCTCCGTTGCACGCTCCACTATGCGAGTAAACTCGCCCGTTCCCGCTGAAAGGCGAATGCTCTCTTTCTCCGCCAGTAGTGAATAATACGAACGAGAAGAATATCTTTGAGTTCGTATTTTTTCATTTAGAGTTCTTTTCAGTAATTTATCCATTATCTTTTATAAACTAAAACAAAACACCTTGTTTTTTACAAGGTGTTATTTAGTATCAATATTAACAATATCATACTTTAAATTTTCACCTTAATTAAAATAGTAGTTTTTAACATTTATGTATTTCAAATTTTTGAAAAACATTTTTCCTGCTATGGTAGGATTTAACTGTTGTACATCATTGATATTAAAAGTAATAAAATTACCATTAGTCTCACAATTTTCAACATAAACAAAGAATAGCGGAGTAATTTTATATCCAGACAATTTACGATTGCCTCCGCGTTCTCTTCTTTCTGACAACAATGTTTTATCAACTGTCACGTTTATTAGTTTATCATCAAATTCTGCATTGTATGTATGCAGATACTTTCTTAACGCAATTGGCGTCCACACATTGTAGTGATTTCTTCCTGAGGGTCTAATTTCCCCTTCAATTTTTGCCCATAATGATATTTGGTTGATTGGAAGCATAACTAAAAAGCCATCTTTGTCTTCCGTACATACAACATCTGCATACTTTTTTGTGTAATTATTTGAAACTGCAATATTTATACTTTCATTAGAAAAATTGTTTATATTACTTCCCATAACTTCAAAAAAGTTAAGGTCTTTTTGTTCTTCTAACATTTCTTTAAATTGAGGATATCTCTCTAGAAACTCATCTGTTATCAACAGGTTACCATCTTCCTTATATTTAGGCAAGTCAGGTTCGCTTGTTTTTGCACCCGGTTCTTTAAATTCTATTGTATAAATAACCAAATCAATCACCGTTATTAAAGCACTATCTATTCCGTTGCAACCCCCAGCTTGAATAAGCATTCTTTTTTTATCAGGGGAAGAATATGCATATCTAGGGAACAAATTATACGACTTTAATAGTGCCCGTACTCTTTCTGGAATAAAATTGGGCTCTTCAATACAATTAACAAATGTAGTAAGTTGAAACATATTCGCAAATGTTTGAGCGTATACACATTCACTAAAAACTGCTGATTGTATATTTCTACCTGTTTCATAACTTTTTCTAATTTGATGTTCTAATGCAGGACATTTTAATTTTATTTCTTCAAAATCGAAATCTCGACTTCTTTGTGTTGCTTTTTTCCATAAAATATTTCTTTCTGCTTTGTTAAATATAACTTTTGTCGGTTGAATTTGATAAAATTCTTCCATAATTTCTTTTTGAAGTTTTGTTAACGGTATATTATTCATCTTTCCCTCCTTTTTTGTATGTAACTGACAATGTTCTCATGTTAACAAAGGCATATGAAAACATATTTTTCTGTTTAAGTAATTCTTTTATATGGTCAAAATTATTATTTTCAACCCTAATTCTTTCTCCATATAGGTTATCATAACTATAAAAATCAAAAATTGGTAACGCATCTATATTAAATGCCGATGATAAAAAGTTAAAGTATTGAAGTAAACCCCTTATATCTTTTTTCCTAATCAAATTCGAACATTCGCCATCTAAACCTGCACAACCAAGTCTTAACATTTGAGATTCTACAAATTTTTCTCTATTATGTCTCTCTTTATATTCTGATTTAACAATATTAAAAAGATTTTTTGTGATTTTACCACCATAATCTATCATCCAATTACTCCAATCAAAACAGTTTTGAGTATATAAATATGTATTTCCAACGACTCTATCTGCTCTTAATAACAAATCACACAAATCATAATTACCAAGATTTCTATAAAAATTTATTTCAAAATTTTCAGGTATTAAATTTAATTTTTCTAGTGAAGCCAAAATGAAATGTGCAGTACCAAAAGGATATTTTTTTGTATAATCATTATTCTTAAAAAATCTGGCTCTAATTATATTGGGATTAAGTTTATTAGCACAATCATTGTATCTGTCAATACTTTCTTTTTCAAAAGCAACAAAATGCTGATCTATTGTAGATATGCTTTTTAAAGCAACAGGCAAATCAACAAAAATCAAATCTTTTAATGACAAATTTTTATCTTTTAACCAAAGATTATCATTTTGTTTTCCACAACAACTACTAAAACCAACAACTTCCCAATTTAAAAATCTTTGTAATAACATACCTGATATCAACCCGTCTAGGTCGGTATTGATAACACATTTTTTGTTTATATTAAAAATTGTTTTTAATAATTCGTCAGTCATCATTCCTTAATTCCCCCAAACACACAATTACTATGAACTATATCAAAAATAGAAGATTTAATGTCATCAAGGTCTAAGACTTGTAATAATCTTTCATTTATTTTATTACGATATTCCGATGGAAACTTAATATTTTCTTGAACTCCAACATTGTGTTTAGTTACAACATACTTATTAGCATTTTCAATCATTTCATTTGCAACATTTCTAAAGAAACATTTATCTTCTTCAGTCAATTTATCGTAAAATACGGGCATATTTAATAAGAGTCCTCTAGGGTAAGTTATTCCACCATCAAACAATCTCCAATACCAATAGGTAAAGGAAGAATTGATAAGGCAGTAGACATAATTAAAAACATCTTTATCATCAATATTAAGCACTATTTGTCCATTTCTATTCATCAAACCATTTGACGCTGTTGTAAAATATCTACAAGTGTTCGGCATTGATATAATGTTTTGTCCATACTGGCTTACATAATTACCTAAACAACTATTGCTTTTTTCTTGCCAAGCATTCCAAATATCATTCAATTCTTTTGCACATTTATAGTACATTGGTTTTTCTTTACTTACAATTTGGTATTCATTGTTGATGAATGTTTCCAAGACTTCAGTTCTTAATAATTTTTTTCTTTCTTCGTTTTTAAACCTTATTAAAGGAGTTGTCTTAAATCCTTTAAAGTTGTCTTTATTTTCAACAACTGTTATGGTTGCTCTAACAGAATTTGATGTGTTTGTGTTAAAAATTCCATGTTTTCTTCCACAAAATATATTGCCGGGAACATTATCAAAAGAAACAATAAAACCATTATAATTGTTCATGATTTTTCGCAACGAATAAAACTTATTTCCGCCAATAAAACTATATGGAGTAATTATAACTGAACTCTTACTTTGAGTTATTATTTTTTCCATAAACATTGAATAAAGTTCTTTTGTATTCAATACTACATCGGTTTTATCCCAATCACTATTTATAGTGTTTACTGTCGCATAAGGTGGATTTGAAATAACTTTACAATTTTCAGGTAAAACAATATTTTTAGATAAAAAGTCGCAATGTATAGCGTGTATGAAAGGTTCTAATTCTTTTCCATATTTTAGTAGTAGTATTGTTTTACATATATCGAGAGCAATATCATCTAAATCATACAGATATAATTTGCCAGCCCTAATTAGATTTATTGCATTTTCTTTTCCGATTAAATCCAAATAAGTTAGAATCAGCTTCCCAGTTCCACAAGCGACATCGCAAATATTCTCACCAACTTGCGAGTTAAACCAATCTGACATAACTAAAGCGACGTCATCAGGTGTGTAGTATTGTCCAGATTCTTTTTTTGCCTGTTTATTTTGTAATGCCAAGCCTATTTCATATAATTCTGCAAAATTATTCCAATATAAAAATTTATTTTTTGTTTCATTATTTAATACATAATGAATTATATTTTGCCAAGTCTGTTTTAAACCACTTTGATTAATATCATCTTGATACATTTTAAGATCGTAATTGTTATATCTATTAAGATCTATGTCCAAACAACACTTATGGTTGTCAATACTAATAGTTGATGCTTTTGCAATTGATTCTTGTTGATCTATGTTAAATAAGTCAAAGAAATTTAATTGACTTTTTGTAAGTGTTCGCTTCATACTTCACCCATTTATAATAATATAATTCATTATAGCATATATTTTCCAAAATAAGATATAAAAATTGAAATTTACACAAGGCGTAAAAATTGATAATCAATAAATCGCGAGAAACAGCGAGTTGTTTACACGATTTTCAAAAATTGTACTTTTGTGCGATAAATCGGTTGACAAAGCGTAAGTTTGTTGATAATATGATAACAACAATTAAGAGGCGCAAAGCTTATGAGTAACCGCTCCGCAACGGATTGAAGGGGCGAGGGAAAGGAAGTTTTGCCGAAACGGGAAGTCTTATCCGGAAGATTTTGCCGTTGGGTTGCAGGGAAATACGTTGCAAACTGTCGCAAGGGAACTTGCGGAGCGCTTGATGTTAAATATTGATAGTTTTATCATTTTTGCATTTATTGTATCCGTTAGTTTCCGCTAACGGATTTTTGTTATTGAAAAAATTTCAGATAAAGGAGTAACTAAAATGAAAAAAGTAATTACTACGATTGTTTCCGTAATGCTTGTGTCGTTGTTGCTTGTCGGCGCGGTGTTCTGTTTCACCGGTTGCCAAAACAAGAAAGATGACAGCAAACTGTACGTCGGTATGGAATGCGGATATGCTCCCTTTAACTATACCCAGACGGACGCATCCAACGGCGCGGTCAAAATCTCGAACGCGGACGGCTATGCAAACGGCTATGACGTAATGATTGCGAAAAAAATCGCAGAAGCCCTTGGAAAAGAACTTGTTATCGTAAAATATAAATTCGAGGCGCTTATCCCCGCTGTCAACGCAAAATCGCTTGATATGATCATTGCGGGTATGAGCCCCACCGCCGAAAGGAAAGAAGCCATTGATTTCTCCGACGCATACTACACAAGCCAACTTGTCATCGTCGTAAGAAAGGACGGGGCATTTGCAAAAGCCACGAAACTTGCCGACTTTAACGGCGCAAAAATCGCGGCGCAAATCGGCACTTTCCACAACGACGCATTGCAAGCGCAGGCAAGTGAATACGGCATTTTGCCGCAAACCCCGATGGATACGTTCCCCGCGCTTATCAACGCTCTTAAAACCAAGGCTATCGACGGTTACGTTGCGGAAGAGCCCGGTGCAAAAGCGGACTGCGCGGCAAACGAAGAGCTTACCTATATCTCTCTCAAAAACAACGATACCGGTTTTTCGGCATCTCCCGAAGACGTGCAAATCGCAATCGGTTTGATTAAAAACAGCAGTATCAGAGATCAAATCAACGCCGCACTTAAAAAAATCTCGGCGGAAGAACGCGTCAAAATGATGGGCGACGCAACCTTCTTTGCAACCGGTAAAACCGTTCTCCCCGATCCCGTACCCGAGGAATAATACTGTAATTAAGGAAGAAAAATGAACATTTTTCAAAAAATGGCTGATATATTTGCCAAATATCACCAGATGATATTCAAGGGCATCGGTTACACGATGCTCGTATCGATAATCGGTACGATAATCGGTCTTGTCATCGGTTTGCTTATCGGCGTATTCCGCACGATGCCCACGCCGAAAAACAAGTTTCTGAGAGTTCTGAAAAAAGTTGCCGACTGGATACTTTCGGCTTACGTCGAAATATTCCGCGGCACGCCGATGATGGTGCAGGCGATGGTAATTTTCTGGGGCTTTGCGCTTATCAACAACGGCGTCACGCTGAACGTAGTCTTTGCCGGCTTGTTTATCGTTTCGATTAACACCGGCGCGTATATGGCGGAAATCGTCAGGGGCGGTATCATATCCGTTTCCAAAGGACAGTTCGAGGGCGCGCACGCAATCGGTATGACGCACGCGCAAACGATGTTTTACGTCGTTATCCCGCAGGTTTTAAGGAATATTCTTCCGTCTGTTGCGAACGAATTCGTCATCAATATCAAAGATACGTCGGTGCTTAACGTTATCGGTTTTACCGAACTGTACTTTGTGGCGTACACGATAAACTCCATAAACTACCAGACTTTCGCAACGTATTTGCTTGTCGCGATAATCTACTTTGTGCTGACTTTCACTATAACACGTATTCTGCGCCTTATCGAAAAGAAAATGGACGGCAAAAAGAACTATACGGTGCAGGGCTCGCAAAATATGGACGCGGACTCTATCTTGCGTGAACAGACCGCCGCCGGAGGTAACGGCAATGACTGACGAAATCAGAAACGATAATTTTACAAACGAAACGGAATGCGAAGCCCGCGCGGATAACGCCCAAAACGAGGTCGTCATCGAAATCAGACACCTTGGAAAATCTTTTGGCGATCACGAAGTCCTGAAAGACATCGACTTCACCGTGCGCCGCGGCGACGTTACCTGCATAATCGGTGCGTCGGGCAGCGGCAAATCCACGCTTCTTCGCTGCATCAACCTTTTTGAAACTCCGTCTTCGGGCGAAATACTTTTGAACGGAGAGAACGTCGTCAACACCAAAAACCCTGCGGAATTCAGGAAAAAGGTGGGTATGGTTTTCCAGTCGTTCAACCTTTTCAAAAATATGAACGTACTGAAAAACTGCACGGTCGGCCCCAGAAAAGTTCTGAAACTTTCAAAGGAAGAATCCGAAGCCAGGGCAAGGAAGTATCTGAGACTTGTCGGTATGGAAGCGTACGTCGACGCGCGTCCCGGGCAACTTTCGGGCGGGCAGAAACAGCGCGTCGCAATCGCAAGGGCGCTTGCAATGGAGCCCGAGGTGCTGCTCTTTGACGAGCCGACTTCCGCGCTCGATCCCGAGATGGTGGGCGAGGTTTTGTCCGTCATGAAAACGCTTGCCGAAAGCGGGCTTACGATGGTTGTCGTCACGCATGAAATGGCTTTTGCAAGGGACGTTGCGACCAACGTCGTGTTTATGGATCAGGGCGTCATCGTCGAAGAAGGCGCGCCGAAAGACATCTTCACAAACCCGAAAGAAGAGCGCACGAAGGAGTTTTTGTCCAGACTTCTTGGAGAGAACAAATAATTTTTCAAAAAACGACGTCGGACGCCCGAGGAAAACCTTGGGCGTCTTTTTGTTGCGAAATTTGTCGAATATGACAAAAACGGGTATTCTTACAACCGGATTGTCGCATAAACTTGCGGTTTCATTATTTGAGCAAAAAACACGACACGCGTATAATTATATTTAAATTATAAATCCTTAATAATAATTTTGATTAAGTCTTGACATTGTTTTTTGAAATAAGCTATAATCAAATTGACAAACGGTTGAGGTTATTTTCTTTGACCGTTTCGCTATGTATAAGGATGGTTAAGCAGACTAAACTGCTAAATTATAAACCTAAAGGAGAAGAATATGAAGAAAAAAGTATTACTCGTAACGCTTCTTGTTGTGGCTATCGTTGCAAGTTGCTTCGCGTTCACCGCGTGCAACAAAGACGGCGATAAAGACAAAACGTATGAGATTGCGGTAGTTACCGACGTCGGTCAACTTATGGACGGCGGCTTTAACCAAGGAACGTACGAAGGCGCAAAAGCATATGCCGAAGCACATGGCAAAACCTATAAGTACTATCAGCCGGCAAACGGCGGCGAAGCGACCGACAACGATCGTATTGCTGCAATGCGTCAGGCAATCAAGAACGGCGCTAAGATAATCGTCGCGCCCGGTTTCTTACAGGCGACCGCAATGAAAACCGTTGCTGCCGAAAGTCCCGAAGTTAAATTTATATTTATCGATGGATTTACTCTTACCGATGCAAAAGGCAATATTCTTAATAACGTAACGGCTGTTGTTTATAAGGAAGAGGAATCCGGCTTTATGGCAGGTTATGCTGCGGTTATGGAAGGCTATACCAAACTTGGCGGTACGTTCGGCGGAGACGGTTCCAACCCTGCTTGCAACCGTTTTGCATCGGGATACGTACAAGGTATCAAAGCAGCAGCAACTGAACTCGATAAAAACGTAAGTGTAACTATCAGCTTTAAATATGGCGGAAACTTCCAGGCAAACAATGCGCTCCAAACTCAAATCGCAGGATGGTATAACGACGGAATGGAAGTCGTATTTGCATGCGGCGGCTCTATGTTCCAAAGCGTTAAGAGTGCGGCGGAAGCAACTACAAACGGCAAAATCATCGGCGTTGACGTTGACCAGGCGGCATTAAGCGACAGAGTTATTACTTCTGCCGTAAAAGGATTGAAAGTTTCTGTTGAAAAGATTCTTGGTGAATACTACAATAACGAGTGGGATACGAAACTTGCGGGTAAAGCAAGCAATCTTGGCGCAGCTGACGACGCAACCGGTCTTCCCACCGCAACTTGGAGAATGACCAACTTTAAGGTCGCAGATTACACTGCATTGTTCAATTCGATTAAAGACGGCACTGTCAAGGTTAACAGCGATATTCTTGCGGACTGCAATGATGCAGAATTCTGGCAAGGTCTTGTAAGCGGTAGCACAGTTACCGTCACGCTTGACAAATAATTAAAACACAAAAAAAGAAAGGACTTTTTGTCCTTTCTTTTTGCAAATTCGGCGTTGTGCTGCGCCGGATTTGCAAAGAGAAAGGATATTTTTTTAAACGGAGAGAATTATGTTTGAAAAATTCAAGAAAAATCGTTCGCTGAGCAATGACAATGACAATATTGTAAGCGAGAACAATTCGGATTACGTCATTGAGATGCGCCATATCACGAAAGAATTCCCCGGAATTATCGCAAACGACGATATTACGTTGCAACTTCGACGCGGGGAAATTCACGCCCTTCTTGGTGAAAACGGCGCCGGAAAATCCACGCTTATGTCGGTGTTGTTCGGCTTGTATCAGCCCGAAAAAGGCGAAATTCTGAAAAACGGACAAGTCGTAAAAATCAATAATCCCAACGACGCAACCGCTCTTGGCATAGGTATGGTGCATCAGCACTTCAAACTTGTCGAGTGTTTTTCGGTGCTCGATAACATAATTCTGGGGGCTGAAAATACAAAACTCGGGTTTATTCAAAAAAAGAAAGCAAAAAATAAGGTTCTTGAATTGTCAAACAGATACGGATTAAATGTTGATATTAACGCAATTGTCGAAGATATCACGGTCGGTATGCAACAGCGCGTCGAAATTTTGAAAATGCTGTACCGCGACAACGAAATTCTGATTTTTGACGAGCCGACGGCAGTCCTTACCCCGCAGGAAATCGACGAACTTATGAAGATTATGAAAAACCTTGCGGCGGAAGGAAAGTCGATTTTGTTCATCACCCACAAGCTCAACGAAATTATGGCGGTTGCCGACCGTTGCAGCGTATTAAGAAAGGGCAAGTACATCGGCACCGTCGAAATCAAGGACACAACAAAGGAAGAACTTTCCGAAATGATGGTCGGTCGTCAGGTGAAGTTTGAGGTCGATAAGGACGAATCAGTCCCCGGCGACGTCGTTCTGGATGTCGATAAACTGTGCGTCGAAAGCAAGATTCACAAAAAACTTGCCGTAAAGGACGTGAGTTTTCAGGTGCATGCGGGCGAAATCGTGTGTATCGCGGGCATTGACGGCAACGGTCAGACCGAACTTGTTTACGGCATAACGGGGCTTGAAAAACTTGCGCCCAACGTCAAAGAAGAGGTCGAAGAACACGTAGAAAAACCCGTATGGCAAAAACTGAAAGAAGTCGAAAAACAGGAACGCGCGAAATTGTTCTTTACGCAGTGCGGGGAACAGCTGAAATTCTTCTTTGTCGAACTTGGCAAAAATATCTGGAAAAAACTGAAAAAATTCGGCGAAACGGTTGCGGCAAAAGCCGTTGCTCTTTGGAACAAACTCGTTTTGCTGTTCAATAAAAACAAGGCGCAGGACCTTGACACCAACGCCGACGTGAAGGGAAGAATCACCCTTTGCGGACAGGATATCACGAAAGCACCGATAAGAAAGCGCAGCAAAACGGGCATGAGCCATATCCCCGAAGACAGGCATAAATACGGGCTTGTCTTGGATTATACGCTGGAACAAAATATGGTGCTTCAACGATACTGGCAAAAAGAATTTCAAAAAGGCGGCTTTATAAAATTTAAGGCAGTAGAAGACTATTCCGAAAAACTAATTGAAAAATACGACGTCAGAAGCGGACAAGGCGGAAAAACACTTGTCAGGAGCATGTCAGGCGGCAACCAGCAAAAGGCAATCGTCGCGCGCGAGCTCGACCGCGAGCATAAACTCCTGATTGCCGTACAGCCCACACGCGGACTTGACGTCGGCGCAATCGAATATATCCACTCGCAAATCGTGAAAGACCGCGACGCGGGGGCGGGCGTACTGCTTGTTTCGCTGGAACTTGACGAAGTAATGAATCTGAGTGACCGAATCCTTGTAATGTACGAGGGCGAAATCGTGGGCGAACTCGATCCGAAGAAAACCACGGTGCAGGAACTCGGTTTGTATATGGCCGGCGCAAAGCGCGATAATGTAAAAGTGACGGAGGAGAATGAAAAATGAAAAACGAAAAAATAAAACAATTCTTCTCGGATATCGGAAATTGGTTTAAGGCGTTGTTCACCATACAAAACGGACAGGAACCAAAAATGCTTACGTTTTATAAAAAAGACGGCACAAAATCGGTTTTGTCTTCATTTTTGTGCATATTGGCAGGCGTATTTGTAGGGTTTATCGTTATGTTGATAATTGCCGCCGCTTCGCCCGAAATTTCCGCAAGAGATGCGTTCAAGGGGCTTGGAATAATCCTTGGCGGACCGTTTTCAAGCGGAACGGCAAAATACATAAACATGAACTTTGGCGATATGATTTTTTACTCCGGTCCGTTGATTTTGACCGGACTTTCGGTTGCCGTCGCTTTCAAAACAGGATTGTTCAATATCGGAGCGCCCGGACAGTTTTATATGGGCACAATGGGCTCGTTGCTCGTTGCGTTGAGTATTCCTTCAAAAAACGGCGCGGAAGCGTTTTTTATCTGGTTTTTCGCAATTATCGTAGGAATGTGCTTCGGCGCGATGTGGGGCTCTATACCGGGAATTTTTAAGGCTTTATTCGGTGTTAACGAAGTTATCGTTTGCATTATGACAAACTGGATATCGGCAAATATTGTAACGTGGGTATTTACATCGACACCGAACTTAAAAAATATTTCAATGGGTAAATCCGACTATCTTATTACAACGGCAGTCACCGGCAACGGCACCCCGAAAATAGGATTGGATAAGTTATTCAAAGGTTCGTATATCGACCTCGGAATTATCCTTGCAATATTGGTGGCAATCGTATTATTGATAATACTTAATAAAACCACGTTCGGATATGAATTAAAAGCGTGTGGGGCAAACAAACATGCCGCAAAATACGCGGGTATGAACGAAAAACGCAATATTATTTTGTCAATGGCAATTGCCGGGACTTTGGCTGCGTTGGGCGGCGCTTTATATTATTTAAATCCCGGTATCGAATTCAGATTCGGTTCGGCATACGGAAAACTTCCCGACTATGGATTTAACGGAATTCCTGTCGCTTTGCTTGCGTCAAGCAATCCCATAGGCGTTATATTCTCGGGAATATTCTTGCGATACATCGCGCAAGGCGGCAATGAATTGACTTCTGCGGGATACAATAAATACGTTGCCGACATTATCATTGCTTTGATTATTTACTTTGCAGGTTTTTCAAAATTGTTGCGAGATTTTATCACGAACCGACAGAAAAAAATTACAAGCAAAATTCAATTGAAAATTGCAAAAGACAATGCGGAGTCAGCGCTTGACGAAATCGAAGCGGAAAAAGAGATTGAAAACGAAACAATCGGAGAAAGCATAAAAGAAACGGTCGACGAAACGCAGGACGCGTCACCCGTTAATACCGATAAAAAGGAGATTGATGACTAATGACAGAATTTATACTGCAAAATACACTTCTTAATATGATTCCGTTATTGATAGTTGCGTTGGCAGGTATGTTTGCCGAAAGAAGCGGCGTTATCAATCTTGCGCTCGAAGGCGAAATGATAATCGGCGCTTTTTGCGGAGCAGTTGCAGTTTACTCGTTCCAAAAATCAGGAGCAATGGTAAATAGTCCGCAATTAATGTATATCGTCGCAATGATTATCGCTGCCGCATGCAGCGCTGTGTATTCTTTACTGCTTTCGTTTTCGGCAATCAACTTAAAGGCGGATCAGACAATAGGCGGTACTGCATTGAATATGCTTGCGCCCGCAATAGTCAGCACAATCGGATTGGCTTTCTTTAATCAAGAAAAAATCGAAATGCTTAAATCCACGAAATACGTCATTATTAACGATGAATTGACCGGGCTTGCAAAAATTTTGGGCGATAGAATGTACATATCGACATATATTGTAATCGCAATATTTATTTTGCTTTCGATATGGGTATATAAATCGAAAACCGGTATGCGAATGAGAGCGTGCGGCGAGCATCCGCAGGCAGCCGCAAGCGTTGGCATCAACGTCTATAAAATGAGATATCTCGGCACTACTATTTCCGGCGCATTGGCAGGTTTGGGCGGATATGTATATATTGCCACAATGTCCGGCGGCACGGCAGAAGGTACTGTTGCAGGTATGGGCTTCCTTGCTCTTGCAATTATGATTTTCGGTAACTGGAAACCGCTGGGAATCGCATTCGGAGCATTATTGTTCGGATTTTTGAATTGTATAAGCGTTATGTATTCGCAGATTCCTGCGCTTAAAGCGCTGAATTTGCCGATGTACTTTTACAATATTATTCCGTACTTTACGGTATTGGTGGTGCTTGCTTTTACGGCAAAAAGATCGGGTTGCCCGAAAGCGGAGGGGATCCCGTACGACAAGGGTATGCGCTAAACTATGGCAAAATTATATTTCAAATTCGGGGCGATGGGCTGCTCGAAAACAGCCCAGGCCCTTATTACCAAATTCAACTATGAAGAGCGCGGCATGAAAGTGCTGCTTCTGAAACCGTCCGTGGACGTGCGCGACGGAGAGGAAATCGTCAAATCGCGAATCGGGCTTACCGCAAAAGCCGTCGTCGTGAACGATAAGGAAGACCTTTACAAGGCGTATGAGGAAAAGTACCGCGACCGCGACGTCATCATCGTGGACGAGTGCCAGTTTCTGACGCCCGAACAGGTGGACGAACTCGGACAAATCGTCATCGACTTCAACGTGCCGGTGTTGTGCTTTGGTCTTCGCACCGACTTTCTGACGCACTTGTTCCCGGGGAGTCGCAGACTTTTTGAAATTGCCGAGTCCATTACCGAGATCAAATCGGTGTGCAAATGCGGCGCGAAGGCAACCGTCAACGCGCGCCTTGACGATGACGGCAACGTCGTCTATTCGGGCGAACAGGTGTGTCTCGGCGGCAACGACAGGTACGTCGCGATGTGCAGAAAATGCTGGCTGAAAAAGAAAGCCGAACAGGAAAAAGCAAAAGAGTTATGAACAGTATCGTAATTGGTTTTACGGGCGGCACGGGCAGCGGCAAAACCACGCTCGCACAACGCCTGAACGAGGTTTTCAAAAACAACTCCGTCATAATTAAGCAGGACAGTTATTACAAGGACTTTCCCGATAAATCGTTTGAGGAGCGCGTGCAGATAAATTACGACCACCCCGATTCGTTCGATATGGAACGGTTTACCGACGACGTAAGACGCCTTAAAGCGGGCGAAACCATCGAGTGTCCCGTCTATAACTACGCCGAGTACAAGCGCGATAAGGAAACCGTCACGGTGGAACCAAAAAGAATAATCATTCTGGAAGGGCTGTTCCTTTTTGAAAACCCTGCGCTCAGCGACCTTATCGACATCAAAGTGTTTGTCGATACGGACGCCGACGTAAGGATTTTAAGGCGCATTATCCGCGACGTCAAGGAAAGAGGCAGGAGCCTCGATTCCGTCGTTTTGCAGTACCTTACGACCGTCAAACCGATGCACGAAAGGTTTATCGAGCCGGAAAAGAAACGCGCCGATATCATCGTGCCGGAAGGCGGATATAACGAGGTTGCTTTTGATATGATTGTGGACGCGATAAAGCACAAGTTGAATTAAAAAATTTAAGACAATAAACCGTTTA
>ULYQ01012166.1_pt1 | contig 23912 bp, 17 predicted proteins | sample 1962271 | NCBI WGS metagenome assembly ULYQ01 (sample SAMEA4835865, study PRJEB28245) | human gut metagenome | biome: gut microbiome; material: fecal sample | place: Denmark | collected 2008
CCGCTTTTGGCCGCTTTCATGCCGCGGGCTTTGGAATATCCTTCAATCTCTCCATTCCGGAGCAGCAGCACCGGCTTGATTCCCATTACATTTCCCACTGCTGCAACTACCGGAGAAATACGTCCGCCCTTTTTCAAATATAATAATGTGGACGGAACACCGGTAAGATAGGTGCGGTTCTTTACTTCTTCTAAGATTCCTGCAATCTCTTCTGCACTTTTGCCTTCTTCTTTTAACTTCACGGCATACTCCACCAGAAGCCGCAAGGATAAGGATGCCTGCAGGGAATCCACGATATATATCTTTTCATATCCGCACATTTCCTTCGCCAGCACTGCCCCATTATAAGTTCCCGAAAGCTTCGAGGAAATAAGAATCACCAACACTTCTTCCCCTGTTTCTTCTGCCGCTTCATACTTTTCTAAAAATGCGGCCGGTGATGGCTGGCTGGATACCGGAAGCTGTTCCTCGCTGCGCAGTTTCTCATAAAATGCTTTAAAATTCTCTTCTGTATTCCGGTCAAATATAACATCTTCAAAGTTTGCCGAAATCGGCACCAGATCCACGCCCATTGCCTTTGCTTCGATTTCTAATATATCAGATCCTGTATCTGTAATTATCTTCATTTTCGTCTCCATCTCTTGACTGTTGTCTGTATCTATGCCACACTATATGTGAGATAATTTATATCACATTGTTGTGGCTGCATAAGTAGCATTGTAGCATAGTTTTCCCTTTTTTCAACGGTTTGATGTGAGACATTTTATATCATTTTGTATCATAATACGGATGTGGTGCCGGTGGGTGGGACAGAATATGATATTCGTTTCTTACGATTTGCATTTGATATGTGCATTGGTTCATTACGCAAAGAGCGTTATTTTTCTTAGCACTGTATTTTTCTTGCTGTCAGGCTGTCCTTTCCGTTGCTTTGACCGGATGCCGGCTCTGTCCGTCTGATGCGGATACCACATTCCGTCTGAAAGAGACGCTAAGAATTCCGTTAAAGTTTCCGTATCTTCCGGCACCCGGCACATATTCGCATCCATGCTTAAGATGTGCCTCGCTGGCACGTCCCTGTGCCAGCGTTGCCGGTTGCTGCCGGAATTCTAAGCGTCTCTAACAGACTGCATATATCGTATCCGCATTCAGGCGAACAGAGTCCGGCATACTGTCAAACATTGGAAAGACAGGCTTTATCGGCAAAAGAAAAATGCAGTGCAAGAAAAACCGCTCTTTGACGTTAGAAGCAATGTATGTATCAAATACAAATCGTAATAACAAATATAAAGCGACTGTCCCACCCACCGGCACACATCCATAGCACATACGAACAGGAGTATTCAAATGAAAGAAACCGACAAAAGATACGAAGCGAACCGCCAGGTAAAATTAAAGATTGCCCGTGCCCTGACCAAACTCATGGACACCAAAGCATTTTCCGATATATCCGTAACCGATATTATTACCACTGCCGAAGTAGCAAGAGCTTCCTATTACCGGAATTTTCATTCCAAGGAAGAAGTGTTGATTAAAATTACGGACGATATTATGGAAGAATACCGGAAGAGGGCAGAAAAGCTTGAAAATGACTTTTTCAGCTATGAGGCAATTTTACTGATTTTCCGGTATTTTAAGACTTACAAGAAATTTATTTTAAGTGTATATAAGGCAGGTCTTGCATACATTTACTTAGACCTTTTTGATCAGGAATTAGAAAATCATATGGGTGACATGCCTTATAATGATATTCACCGGTATAAAGTCTACTTCTATTCCGGTGCGCTCTATAATGTTTTCTTAAAATGGCTGCAAAACGGAATGAAAGAACATCCTTCCGCTATAGCTTCCATGGTGACGGAAATGTTAGAACAGGGAGCCTATCCGCTAGCTTAACTGCCAGCGGACATGGCTTCCTTCTTCATCTTTTGTAATAAGAAGCTGGTCTTCCATTTCCTGCTTTAATTCTGTTACATGGGAAATGATTCCAATAAGCTTTGAGCCGCCTGCCATCTCTTTTAATACCCGGACTGCCTGCTCTCTTGCATGCTCATCCAGGGAACCAAATCCTTCATCAATAAACATCATATCAAGATGTATGGCAGCAGAATTTTCCTGAATCTCATCTGCCATGCCCAGTGCCATGGATAACGCCGCCATAAAGGATTCTCCTCCGGAAAGCGTACGGACTTCCCGCTCTTTTCCGGTTACATTGGAATATACCATAAGGTCAAGTCCCTTGTTCTTTCCGATTGCAGCCTTCTTCTCATCAAACATTCTGAGTTCAAACTGTCCTGCTGACATTTCTTCAAAACGGCGGTTTGCTGCATAAAGAATCCGCTCCAGATAATAACGTTGCACAAAGGTCTCCAAATCCATACGGCTGCCGGACACATTTCCGGAAATGACAGTATAAAGCCGTGTTATACGGTTGTGCTGCTCTAATACCTGCTGCCGCCCGCTCCATATTTCCTCTACCGCTTCTAAGATTTCCGTATCCTTCTGATTAGAAATCTCCCACTCATTGGCTGCCCTGCCTGCAAGCTTACTCTGCTCCTCTGCTGCCTTAAGTTCCTCTGAAAGCTTCTCTACGTCCGGTTTTTCTTTCTCTCCTACAGTTTCTTTCGCTGTCTCATAGCGGCTCTGATACATCGTCTTCTGATTCTGATAATCTTCCCTTTTCTGCCGCATCTCTTCCATGGCATCTATCGAATACTGCTCCACCAGAGTCTGCCATTCCAGTTTGGAAATATCTTTTTCTTCTATATATAAATCATATTTTTGCTGCTTGGCTTCTGCTTCCTTTTTTCGTTCCGGAAGTTCTCTTTCACAACGGGCAATGCCTGTCTGTGTACCGGTTTTCTCTTCCTCTAAGCGGCTCTTTTCTTTATCAGCCTTTGCATATGCACTTTCTGCAGAAGCCTTCTTCTGCTGTGCTTCTGCCAAGACTTCATCCGCTTCTTTTTCAGATGTATAGTCAAGGGTGCGGTTCCGCTCTGTGTAAGCTGCCTGACAACGGTCAAACTGCTCTTTTGCCAATAGCTTCTTTTCTGTTGCTTCTGTCTCTTCTTTTTGAAGTGCAATCTTTTTTGCTTCTGCCTCTTCTAATTTATGAGACAATTCCTTCTTCTTTTTTATCTCCTGAGAAAGTGTTTCTTCTTCTTTTGCAAGCTCTTTCTTTTGTGCGACAAGCCACGGTTCTATTTCATTATCGGCTGCCGGGTTTGCTTCCTTTCCAAAGTCTTCTATTTTATTCCGGCACTTTTCCTTTCTTTCTGCCAACTCTTTCTCCCGGTTCTCTCTTCTTACGTGGCATGCACCGGCTTCTGTAGATGCCGCTTCCTGCTTCTGCTGTAACTTTGCAACCGTTTCTTCTAAAGTTTCTAACATTTCCCGGCTTAATTCTTCCTGCATCTCTACCGCAATGCATGGCTTTGGATGTTCCATGGAACCGCAGACCGGGCATGGCTCTCCCTCTTTTAATTCCTTTGCTAAAATACCTGCCTGCGCATCGAAAAACCGCTTACGATATGCTTCATATTCCTGCTGCTTTGCCTGATACTGTCCGGATGCTTCCCGATAAATCTCTTTTGCATGTTCCTCCTGCTTCTTTTCTTTACCAAGAAGCTGCTTTGATTCTGTAATCTCTGCTACGGCATCTTCGATTTCTGCAAGAGCTTTTTTCTTTCCGGTAATCTGTAGCTGCCTTACTTCCATTCCTTCGAAGGCTTCTGCTTCTTTTTTCCACTGCACGATATTCTGCTCTAAGACAGCGCTTTTTTCTTTTGTCTCTTTTTCCGTCTCTTCCGCCTGCTGCAAAGCATCTTTACTCTGCTCTACTTCCTGTGCGGCTTTTCTTATTTCTTTCAATGCCTCTTTCGTGCGATTTACTTTTTCTTCTATAATACTGTAATTCTTCTGCTGTGTTTCCTTTTCCGCCTCTGCTAAGTTTCTTTCCTTTTCTGCCACTTTTAAAGCTTTCTTTATCTCCGGCAGCTTTTCTTCTAATTTCTGCTGTTCTGCCTTTATATTCTCCAGCCTCTTTACCGCTTCTTCATACTGCTGATAGAGCTGCTTTGCATCATAGGCAAGCTTTATCATCTGCTCTAACCGGGCAGTCTCTTTTATCTCCTCTTCCGCTTCAAAAAGGCGTGCCAACTCCCGCTGTGCTTCTTCCATCTGGGTAAAGGATTTTTGCAGATTTTCCGCTTCCTGCAACGCACTCCTGCAATGCTCCCGCAGTTTTTCCGCTTCTTTTGCTTCCTTCTTTTTCTTCTTTCCCTCTTCCTTAAGATACTGGCACAATTGCTGCATCAATTCTAAAAAGCGTTCCATCTCCGGTGCTTTTGCATCCGCCTGCTGCATCTTTTTTTTCAATGCCAACAGGGCTTCGGCTTCTTCAAAGGCTTCCGGTATGTCCGCATTCTCAGCTTTGGCATGAAACTTCGTACGGATTGTGGCAATCTCTGCATCTAATTTTCTTTTCCGGTCTCCTAATTCATTGGCAATCTTTTCATATTTTTCTGTGTGAAATAATTTTCGGAAAATCACTTTTTTCTCATCGGATTTTGCCCGGAGCAGTTCCATAAATTCTCCCTGGGCAATCATTGCCACCTGCATAAACTGCCCCTTGTTCAGCCCGACAATATCAATGATTTTCTGATTCGTTTCCTTTTGCGAATAAACGATTTCATCCGGCATGATTAAGGTAACGGATTCGCTTTCTTCTTTTTCACCGCTTCCCCGCTTCAATGGGCGGACATGTCTTGGCACACGGCGCACTGTATAGACGCCGCTTTCTTCTGTTCCTTCACAGAATTTCAATTCCACATAAGGCTCTGCGCCTGCTGTGGCAAACTGACTCTGCAGCTCTGTTCCACTTTTTTTATTAGCTGTGGAACTGGCTTCTCCATATAACGCAAAGGCTATGGCATCAAAAATAGTGGACTTGCCGGAACCGGTATCTCCGGTAATCAGAAATAAATTCTGGGATGGTTTTCGAAAATCAATTTTCGTCCGGTCTCCATAGGACCCAAATGCCTGCATTTCCAAGGTTAATGGTCTCATAACTCACTCTCCTCCTCTACTTTATTGATGACTTCCTTAAGAATTTCTCTCTCTTCCTCGTTCATCTCTCCAATAAACTCACAGCATAGCGAAAAGGCATCAAGCTCTGCCTCATGCCGGAATTTTTCCATTTCATAATTGGCTTTGTGCAGCGTTTCTCTTCGAATTTCCAGCAAATTGGGAAATGCATGACGCAGCCGGTCCTGCATGTCAAAGACATTGACATCCACCTTATCGGTAAGAATCACAGTTACAAAATTATCGGATGGCTGCTTTAATACTTCTTCTAATTCCCCTTCCACAATACGCACCTGACGCAGTGGTTTTAACGGAATTACTCTGGTGGAAAGCCTGCCCTTTTCTTCCAGTTCCACCATAATAATGCCTTTTTTCTGTCCCGCTTCACTGACGGAGCAGGCAAGAGGTGTTCCGCAGTAACGATAACACTCTTTTCCCACGGTCATAAGCTTATGAATATGTCCCAATGCCGCATAGTCAAACCGCTCCAACACATCCGCAGACACTTCATCAATATTTCCCACTGTGCGGATTTCGGAATCCATCCGCTCAACATCCTCCGCCGCTTTTCCTGCCGGCAGATAGAACTGGTGGCTCACCAGCACATTCCGCTCTGCTTCATTTACATTTTCTCTTTCCAGAAGCTTATGCAAAGTTGCATCATAAGAAAGATTGTTGTCATTTTCATCCGTTCCCACAATCTGCTTTACCATAGACGGCTTCACAAATGGCAGAAGATAAAAATTCACTTTTCCATACTTATCCGTCAATGTCACTTTCTCAATGTATTCCTCTTTCGTCTCAGGCGGCTTTCCTATCATATATAAATGCTGTCTTGATAAAATGCTTCGAAAACAGTTCACTCTTGGTGCGCTGTCATGGTTTCCGCTAATCATCATAAGGACAGCCTCCGGCACCATCTCCGTCAGTTCATTGATAAAATGATCGAATACCTCTACTGCCTCTGCCGCCGGCACTGCTTTATCATAAATATCTCCTGCAATCAAAATGGCATCCGGTTTTTCTTCTCCCGCCCGCTCTACAATCTGATGCAGGATATATTCCTGGTCTTCCCTTAAATCATGATTCATTAATTTCAATCCGATGTGAAGGTCGGATAAGTGAAATATCTTCATAGCCCATGTGCTCCTTTTCTATACAGGATTATCCTACAAAGTAAGATTATATTTTTCTCTTACTTTGTATTATAGCTTGTCTGGGGTTCTGCCGCAACGGACTTCTGCCGAATTATATGGCGGCATTTTTAAGCAGGAGGCTAATTCTTTAGGGGGAAAATCTTTCAACTTTCTTCACTTTATAAAAATTTCGCAGTTTTTTTATTGATTTTATGACTTATTTATGTATAATAATTGTGATGACGTAACTAGGATTTATAGTTTCTCAGTCAAGATATCATAAAAACCTGCTTTTTGCGGGCGATTATCATATTACTATATTTAAAGGAAAGAGGTAAAAAACAAAATGGCAGAAATCAATTTAAGCAAGTATGGCATTACTGGAACAACAGAAATTGTCTACAACCCATCCTACGAAACATTATTCGCAGAAGAGACCAAGCCAGAACTGGAAGGCTATGAAAAAGGTCAGGAAAGTGAACTTGGCGCAGTCAATGTTATGACTGGTATCTATACAGGTCGTTCCCCTAAAGACAAATTCATCGTTATGGACAAGAACTCCAAAGACACTGTATGGTGGACATCTGATGAATACAAGAACGACAACCATCCAGCATCTGAGGAAGCATGGAGTGCTGTAAAAGACATCGCTATCAAAGAACTTTCTAACAAAAAACTTTATGTAGTAGATGCTTTCTGTGGTGCTAACAAAGATACCCGTATGGCTATCCGTTTCATCGTAGAAGTAGCTTGGCAGGCACATTTCGTAACAAATATGTTCATCCAGCCTACTGAAGAAGAATTAAAGAACTTTGAGCCGGACTTCATCGTTTACAATGCTTCTAAAGCAAAAGTTGAAAACTACAAAGAATTAGGATTAAACTCTGAGACAGCAGTAATGTTCAACATTACAAGCCGTGAGCAGGTTATCGTTAATACATGGTACGGCGGAGAAATGAAAAAAGGTATGTTCTCTATGATGAACTACTATCTGCCATTAAAGGGCATCGCTTCCATGCACTGCTCTGCTAACACAGATATGAACGGTGAAAACACCGCTATCTTCTTCGGACTTTCCGGAACAGGTAAGACAACCCTTTCAACCGATCCTAAGCGTCTCTTAATCGGTGATGACGAGCATGGTTGGGATGACAACGGCGTATTCAACTTCGAGGGTGGATGCTACGCTAAGGTTATCGACCTTGACAAAGATTCCGAGCCGGATATCTACAATGCGATCAGACGTGACGCTCTTCTTGAGAACGTAACATTAGATGCTAACGGAAAAATCGATTTTGCTGATAAGAGCGTAACAGAAAACACCCGTGTATCTTACCCAATCAACCACATTGAGAACATTGTCCGCCCGATTTCTTCTGCTCCAGCAGCTAAGAATGTCATCTTCCTTTCCGCAGATGCATTCGGAGTACTGCCTCCAGTATCTATCTTAACTCCAGAGCAGACTCAGTACTACTTCCTGTCTGGATTTACAGCAAAACTTGCTGGTACAGAGCGTGGAATCACAGAGCCTACACCTACTTTCTCAGCATGTTTCGGACAGGCTTTCTTAGAGCTGCATCCTACAAAATACGCTGCAGAGCTTGTTAAGAAAATGGAAAAGAGCGGAGCTAAGGCTTACCTCGTAAATACAGGATGGAACGGAACCGGAAAACGTATCTCCATCAAAGATACCCGTGGTATCATCGATGCTATCTTAAGCGGAGCTATCTTAACCGCTCCTACAAAACAGATTCCATTCTTCAACTTTGAAGTTCCTACAGAGCTTCCAGGTGTTGATTCAGGCATCTTAGATCCTCGTGATACTTATGCAGATGCTTCTGAATGGGAAACAAAAGCATTAGATCTTGCTGACAGATTCATCAAGAACTTTGCTAAATACGAAGGAAACGAAGCTGGTAAGGCTCTTGTTTCTGCAGGTCCTCAGAAATAATTTCCCTGATAAGGAAATCAATAGAAACGGAAAACCGGATGTGATTCCACATCCGGTTTTCTTTATCTGTTTCTTATTTTGCTGCCAGATCCTTTACTACTTCACCTGCGATAATCAGTCCAGCGACAGATGGCACAAATGCCACACTGCCCGGAATATCACGCCGCTCCGTACATTTATGGGCTGCTCCCGGCGGACAGATACAGTTGGTTCTACAGCTGATTGCCATATCTTCAACTGGTCTGGTTGGCTGCTCTTCGGAATAAACCACCTTAAGCTTCTTTACGCCACGTTTCTTTAACTCACGGCGCATTACTTTTGCCAGCGGGCATACCTTTGTCTTATAAATATCTGCCACACGGAACTGACTGGCATCTAACTTATTTCCGGCTCCCATACTGCTGATAATCGGCACATTCATCTCCTGTGCCTTCATAACCAGTGAAATCTTCGCTGTTACCGTATCTACTGCATCTACGATATAATCATACTCTTCAAAAGGAAATTCATCCGCATTTTCCGGCAGGAAAAAGCATTTATGCACTTCTACCCTGGCATCCGGATTAATCTCTAAAATACGGTCTTTCATGACGTCTGTTTTATATTTTCCAATGGTCTTTCTGGTTGCAATAATCTGACGGTTGAGATTCGTCAGACATACCTTGTCATCATCAATCAGATCAAAAGCTCCAACTCCGCTTCTTACCAGTGCTTCGCAGACATATCCACCTACTCCGCCGATTCCGAATACTGCAACCTTTGCATTCTTTAATTTTTCCATTGCTTCTTTTCCAAGCAATAGTTCGGTTCTTGAAAACTGTGTCAGCATCTTCTATCTCCTCTTCTTTGACTACGCTACATTTTACCGCGTCCTTATGTTCTTTGCAACAGAAAAATGCTGCACTCCCATTTCTGAAAGTACAGCATTTTTATTTTTCATTTCATGACTTTTCTATTTCCGATATATCCCTTTTCACTTATTTCATACGGCGTCCTGCATTTAATCTGCCATATGCTCCCGCAGCCACTCCTGCCGCAGCAATCAGTACAAGAAGATATAGGAATATCTGATTGTCGTCTCCGGTTTTAACCTGTGTGCTGCTATCAGACGTTGTTGCTGCCGGTGTCTGTACCGAAGATGCGCCCGGCAATGTTGTAACAACATTACTTCCGGCGGTTAATGTCGTTCCATTATTATTTTCATTTGGCGTGCTTCCACCTGGTGTATTTTCCGGATTATTTCCGCCGCCCGGGTTTGACGGGTTTAAGCTGTCGGAAGAAGGAAGTCCTTTTTCTACTACAATCTGTGTTGCAGAAGACGCATAATAATTGCGTGTTTCCTGATAACGTACCAGATAAGTTCCGTCGGCAAGTCCGTTCAATTCATTTTCTGTAATTGCGGTATAGGTAGTTCCATCAATACTGTATTCCATCTCCGCATTCACACAACGAATCTTTCCATCATTTTTGCCATCAATGGTTTCTGCTACTGCGGTAAGTCCTGTTGGTGCTCCACGATGTGCTTTGGTAATGCTGAAGTATTTTGTTACACTGCCTAAAAAGCGGGAACCACTGATAATTGCTGCAGCTGTATCACCCACTTCAATATTATCAACATAAGTAACCGTAAAATCCCTTCCTTCAGTTAATGTCATTCCATCATACGTTACGGTTACAGCCGGCTCTTTTCCTGTGCCATCATAGACAAAGGCAGCCGGGCTTAAAGTAATGTCCGCTTCTGCCAGCTTCTTATTACGAAGCACCAGATTTTGGGCACGATTTCCGGATTCATCCAGTACTGTAATATCAGTATCAACAAAAACTGAATATCCGAAAGGAATTAATTTGTCCAATGCCTGTTCCATTGCTGGTACATTTTTATAGTTTGCCAGACCACTTATCATGTTTTCTACTGTAATTACAGAATCGTCATCCGGTGCTATTGTAATCATTTCTACAAAGAATGAGCAAGGGGATGCCTGTGAACCTACATGAAGTCTACTGCTCTTTAATTCCAGGCCACCATTTGCAGTCCAACTTATCTCATGGATATCCGCTTCCACATTTTCTAATGTACATTTATCAGAAAGACTAGTATTTGCATCATTGAGCGTACTCAGGTTCAGCTTTCCATTGGAAATGCTTAAGTGATTCATGATATTGAATGCATCTAATGTTAAACTCTTCCCATTTAAATCAAGATTTACAGCCTTATATACAGAGGATAAATCAATTGCTTCACTGCTGTTCTTATAATCAACTAATAATTTTACGGTATTATATTCATTGGCATTATGGAATGCATCGGACAGACTGTTATAATTTGTTACATTTCCGTTGGCATCTACAATAGCTGCCACCGGCTCCTGGTCATCACATACAACACATTTTCCATTGATACGCTTTGGATGCGTACATCCGCTGGCAGCATATACGGTTCCATCTACGATGGCTCCTTTCTTTGTGCCGTCTACAAGCTGGATTACACCTGTTTCAAAAATCCCATTCACCATGGAAGCTAATGCTGTTCCTTCCGTATTTCTCTTTAACGTAACCGTTCCACCTGCATTCAGGCTGACTGCATTCTGAGTGTCAATCACATATGTGCTGCTTTCCTGTTCTATTGTAACATCCCCATCAGTACTCTCAATACTTCCACTGCCTCCAATCCAGGTAAGTGATGAATTTGTTGCTCCATTCTGTTTCAGTGTCACATCATTCTTTGCCTTTATATCAAGTTCTCCCCAAAACATCGGTACCGTTGCATTAGTTGAAATGCTTACTGCTCCTGCCAATGCCCGAATCGTCAGCTTACCAACTTCCATGACAGGGTTTGCAGTCTGTTCTATTGTAACATCCCCATTGGTTGAAGTTAAACTCACCTGTGGATTACTCTTGGATGTTATTATATTCGCAGATTTTAAAGAAATATCTCCGGCAGCTTCAATGGTAAGACTACTGTTGGTCAGCACCGCTGTGCTGGTATTTTCCAGTTCCACCTTTCCACCGGTATTTTTCAGAGTAACATTATCTGCATTAAAAATTGGATACCAAAGAGATGATGAACTTATTACAAGGTCTCCTTCTGTCTGTGTCAGGTTCAGTGTGGATACTCCATCGTCAATCGTACCACATGGTGCAGTTATCGTAACTTTCTTTCCACTTAAATCAACCACTCCACTGACCATAGAAATTGGCGCTGAAGACGTTGATGTAGTTTCCAGTGTAATATCACCGGTTGTATCTATCTCAAATCTGCTGCCACCGTTTATTACATTGCTGTTACTTGTTACCTTGAAATTTCCGGTAAAATCCTTTGTGACAACGGCAGCACCGGTTCCGGCTAACAGAAATGCAGGAGAAGTTCCTTCTACAGTAAAATTTCCTGCTCCGGAAATTGTTAAGTTTCCGCCTGTTACTGTCACCGGATTCGGTCCGGAAGTAGCAATCTCCATATCATTATATACAGTCATGGTTGCCGTATCTTTATCAAAATAAATATAACCACCACTTTCCGGTTCTTCCCCTACTTTATCGACGCCACGAATCGTTGCAGATGGTCCCGGTGTAGAAGGAGGATCCACCGCCTTCACATACCAGCCCGTCTCTAATGTTGTAATTCCTATTTGAACGGATGCCGGCGTATCCTCTGCCTTTACCAGTAGTCCGGCAGCATCTCCCATAAATAAGCCTGTCATCATAGCCAATGCCATCAAAAATGCCAGACATCGTTTTTTTCGGTTTTTTCCCATATTTCCTCTCCTTTTTTTATTCTATTTCTTTTGTTCACACAGTTTCTATCTTAAGAAAACACTTAAAATTTTGCAACCAATTCTTCCAAATTGTGATTTTATCTTCCTGATTGTCGATAAAAAATGATTTTTATTTTCTTTCCATATGTTATACTTGTTTCGTATCCGGTGTTTTTTACTTTTTATATACAGGAGAATAATTATGCTGATTTACTTATGCGAAGATTCTGAAAGCGATGCCTTACGGCTGAAACATCATCTGAATACATATGCCACGAAACATCATTGTAATATGGAGATTCTACTTTTTTCTTCGGGCGAAGAGATGATCCAACATTATAAGGAAGAAAAGCGTTATCCGGCTCTGCTGTTTTTAGATATCTATATGAATAACCAGGACGGTGTGGAAACAGCACGTATCCTTCGCTCACTGGGCTATGAGGGTGGCATTATTTTCACCACTTCTTCTACGGAACATGCCATGGCAAGCTATGAGGTAAATGCTCTTTACTATCTGCAAAAGCCTTACTCACACACAGATTTTCTCAATGCCATGAGCCGCTGCGATACTCTTTTAGAGGAATCCAATGAAGTATTTACCTTTTCTGTCCGTAGGAAGGAATATTCTCTTCCTTACTCAGATATTCTCTTTTTTGAAACCGGGCAGCACAATGTCCTGCTGCACGCTATATCAGAGACTTTTACGATTCCCGGAAACCTGACACAGCTTACCGAAGACTTTGCCTCTGTTGCCTGTTTTCTTCCGGTTGGCCGCAGCTATCTGGTAAACTTAAATCATGTCACCGGAATTCTACAGCACGACCTTATTATGGAAGACCACTCCATTGTGCAGATTCCTTTTCGTAAACGTGACGAGGTAAGCAAGGCCGTTAATAGCTGGTTTGCAAAGCTTGAGAAAGAGCCAACTCATCCCGGCTTATCCTAGGGCCAGATATTTCCCATGTTTCCAATGTACTCCTATTGTGAAAATGTTACAGACTTGTTACAATTCATTTGTACTTAGCTAAGACATGATTTCAAAGAAAATAAGGAGGACGAAACTATGTGTTTTAATTTCAATAGCTGTTCCGAGTTATTTAACACAATCTGCAAATTATTCAGACTCGGATGTTAATATGTTTTATGCGATTTGCATAATCACCAAAAAGGCTGTAACCCTTGATTTATCAAGGATTACAGCCTTTTTTCCAGTTAAGCTGGCAACGGGAATCGGACCCGTGACCTCCGCACTACCAATGCGACGCTCTACCGACTGAGCCATGCCAGCAATTCTGTCGGAACTAATCCCGACTTGTAATACTATACTATAGAGAGCTATGATTGTCAATACTTTTCTACAGCATAATGTCAGATTTTTCTTTGCTATGCTCAATCTTCATATTTAACTTCCGGAACGGAATTGCAATTACAAGTCCAATCAGAAGTGAGATTATAATATAGATGCCCAAGATGCCGAGGCATTTCCAATAAGTCATTCCATACATACCACCGATGGTCTCCCGGAGTGCATCCATTCCATAAGGGAATGGGAAGAAACGGTAAATCCGCTGATAGATTGCCGGCAGTACTTCAATTGGGAAGGAACCGCCTGCTCCTGCTACCTGGATAACCATAATGACTACCGCCAAAGCCTCTCCGACATTTTCAAAGGCTACCGTTAATGCGTACATAAATAAGGTAAATACAAAGCTGCAGCATGCGCAGGCAAGCCAGAATAAGAACGGGTTATGGCATTGTATCTTAATATAAAACAAATCTCCCAGTGCAGTAATCAATGCCTGCACCTGTCCAATCAGGAAGAATGTAATATATCTTCCAAAGAATTTCTGGTAAGGTTTTGCATCCGGTATTTTCTCATCCGGAAGTACCTTTACATGAATGATTGCCACCAGAATCAACGCACCTACCCACAATGCCAGTACCGTATAGAACGGTGACATTGCCGAACCATAATTGGAAATCGGATAAATCTCTTTCGTCTCCATATTGACCGGAGAAGATAAGAAATCTCCTAACAAAGTCGGGTCGGTCTCTAAGATTTTCATCAAAGCCTGATACTGGTCACTGATTTCCAGAGCACTGAGACTTGTAATCACACTGTCAAGTCTGGTCTTCATTTCCTGTGCTGCTGCCAGTGAATCACTTAAGCTTTCATTTCCCTTATCGAGGGTTTCACTATAAGCATCCAATACTTCCGATACTTCATCAAAATCTCCATCGACACCATTTAAAATTGCCTGTGTCTGATTCAGTGACCCCTGCATGGACTGAATGGTTGTCTCCAGCTGACCTTTTACCGAATAGTCAAACGTATCTTTTAAAGCTTTTATTTTGGTCTTACAGGAAGTTATTTCGGTAGATATTTCAGTGTTTAAAGTATCCTTTGCAGTATTTAAATCTGTGACATTATTCTGGACACTGTTTAAATCTGCTTCAATTTTATCTAACTGTGCTTCGATTTCTGCAATCTGACCGGAAACACTTTCATCATCCTTCCAGTCTGCCACACTGTTTTCAAATAACTGACGGATTAGCGGCATCATATTTATTGCGCTCTGTAGTCCGCCGGAAGATAAATCACCATAGTTATCCAACTGATCTAAGGCATTCTGTATCAGCGTATTGATATTGTCAAGGCTGTCGGCTGCTGTATTAAGATTTGCTGAAATAACCTCAGCCAAAGCACTGGCATTAAGGCTGCCGGAATTCAATGCTCCCTGCATGGTATTTACCGTATTCGAACCATCATCTACCATCGTATTCAGATTCGGCAGCATAACCTGTGTCGTATCAATCAGGCTGGATGCCGAATTGGTAATGCTGACAAAAGAATTCAGCAATGCAATATAGCCGTCCAAATCTCCGCTTAAATCATTAAGCTGTGTCAGAAAAAGATTTATCATAGAGCCGGAATCCATTCCATTTTCTACCATGACATCATTTACCTTTAACATGACTTCTGCCAGAGTGCTGACAAAGGTTGCATTTACCTGTTCCTGCACTGCCGTTTTTGCCTTGGATGTAATCTTTGGTGCAATGGCATTTTTCTTCTCATTTTCATAATAAATAATCTGCGGATTCTGTACTTCTCCGTTAAGGAAGCTTATCATTTTCTTGGAGAAATCCTCGGGAATAATCAGTGCCGCATAATATTCACTGCTGTATACACCATCCGTTGCTTCATCCATGGTATCAGTAAACTGCCAGCCCATAGTCTGGTTGGCTTTCAGGGCATCAATGACGCTGTCTCCGATATTTAAAGGCAGACCTCCCATGTCAATTCCCTCATCTGCGGAATATACTGCTATCTTAAGATTTGATGTAGATTCCGGTCCATACGGGTCCCAGTTGGACAATATATTAAACCATGCGTACAGTGATGGAATAATGGAAAGACCTATTACAATAACCACTGCTACCACATTTGTGCTGACTCTCTTAAAATCCCGGTAAAAGATTCTAAAAATATTTTTCATGTGTTATCCCTCTGCTACTCCTTTGTGCTATCCGTTAAAAGTTCCTGCTCTGCCGTCTGAAGTACGGTACGAATCCGTTCTTCTACCTGGGCAATTCCATCGCCAATCAGTGCATCTCTCTCCTGCTGCTCCCGGTTGGAAATCTCATTTAATTTTTCCTGTAATTTATAATCTGAATATTCTACAAAGATTAAATATCCTGCCAGAATAAACAGCGATACAATCCACAGAATCAAAAATACAATTTTTGAGCTTTCTGTCCAGAATAACAATGCCAGGAAAATCAGTGGAATAATGATAAGACACCGCAATCCGATGCGGATACGTTTCTGGTTCTTCTTATGAATCTCCTGCTCATAGCCTAAAAGCATGTCATAAAGCTTTTCATAATCTTCTTTCTTTTCCATCTGCTCTTCACCTGCTCTCTTACATCATCTTCGTATCTTTCATTCGCTTTTCTACGAAATGATTGATACCCATAAATGGTACGCGAATCAGCAGTCCGATTAACAATGCCGCTGCTGCGAAAATCAGAAGCTCTGCCAGATTCTTCTCATAGGCTCCGCCATACATGCCGCCAATGGTTTCACGCATGGCATTAATAGCATATGGAAATGGGAAGAAAATATATACCCGCCGGTAAAATTCCGGCAATATCTCAATCGGATATGTTCCACCGGAACCTGCAATCTGAATAACGACCATTACAACCACCAGTGCTTTTCCGATATCGCCAAAGGAAAGTGTCAGCGCATAGATTAATAAGGTAAAGGTAAAGCTCGTCAGCGACGCCGCAAACCAGAACAATACCGGATTCTTCACCTGACAATGCAGCAGATAAATATTACCCAGCACAATAATCAATGCCTGTATCTGTCCCATCACAAAGAAAATGAGATATCTTCCAAGAAAAAGCTGATAACGCTTCGGATTCGTCAAATCCTTTTCGGATGCCTTTACCTTAATCAGTGCCACCAGTACAATACCGCCTACCCAGAGTGCCAGTGTTGTATAAAATGGTGCAACCGCAGAGCCATAATTTTTAATCTCATAAACCTGCTTTGTCTCCACTTTTACCGGCTGTGCAAAGAATTTACCATAGGATTCCGGATCGCCGCCTAAAAGTTCCATGATAATCTGCATCTGTTCATCTTCCGATGCTTCATCCAGCTTGCTGATTGCCTCTTCTATCTTTGTATCACAGGTCTGCAGCAATGTCTGAATCTGTGTAAAGCTTTCATCTGTAGCATCTACCATATCTAAGGTTCCATCGAAAATGGTTTCCATGTCACCTAATGTATTATTCAGATTATTCAAAAGATTGGTTACATTGACCAGTATCTGGGATGCCGTATCCAATATTCCGGATACTCCAGGCACCAGATTATTGGTGTATACATTCTTCATATTTTCAATGGTCTTGCTGCAGGTAGACAATGCTGTATTCATTCCGCCTGTCACAGTATCTACCGCATCTTTTACTACATCTGATGCATTGTCCGGCATCAGTGTCTCTAAAAGCTTCTGCATTTCTTCTGCATCCTGCTTCAACGCATCAATCTGTGACATCACATCATCCATATCCGTTTTCTGCTCGTCCGTAAAGCTCTCATCTGTCTTGAGTCCACTGATTGCTCCATAAAGCGACTGCAACTGGTCATTTAAAGTCTTGATATCATTCGTTGTTGTCTCAATACTTTCAGTTGTCTTCTTGGCAGAATCTCCCAGTCCGGCATTGGTAATATCCGTTGAAATCTTATTCAAAGAATTCTCAATATCCGTTAAGGTTGTCTCCACATTCTTGGAAAAATCTGAAAGTGTAGTATCCGTACTGTCTAATTGTGTCTTTGTTCCATTCAGGGAATTTACAGCTGAATCAATTTTATCTTCCACCTTTGACACACTGGAATTGGCTTCATCAATCCCTGCGCTCAGTTCTTCATTTCCGGACAGGAAGCTGTCTATCATGGCATCATAGTCCTTTAAATTCTGGCTGAGCTGCTCTAATTTCTGGCGGAATCCATCCACACCGCCATCTTCACTTATTTTCTCAGAAAGATTATCCATCTGGGCAAACATGGCACTTGCCGCTGTCTCAAGAAATGTCTCATTGATACTGGACTTTAATGTGCTCACTGCAGTATCGGTAATTTTCGTTGCAATGGCATTTTTCTTCTCATTCTCATAATATGTAATGGTCGGATTCTCCAGTCCTTTAGAAAAGATGCTGAACATGCTCTCGGAAAAGCGGTCACCAATAACTACTGCCGCATAATATTTTCCACTTTCTACTCCGTTGATTGCTTCATCAGAGCTGTCTACAAACTGCCAGCCTATGGACTTATTCTCCTTCAACTGCTCAATCACCTGAGCACCCATGTTGACGGTTGTGCCATCCTCTAATTTCATTCCTTCATCTTCAGATGCCACTGCAATATAGATATTTCCGGTGTTGGCATAAGGATCCTCGTTGGAATAAATATTAAACCATGCATACAAAGATGGAATAAAACACAATCCGATTGCAATGACCAGTGCGAAAAAATTCCTGCAAAGTCCTCTTACGTCCTTACGAAAAATGTGAATGATATTTTTCATGCTGTTACTTCCCTTTCAACTTCTTCTTTAAACGCTGCAACGCATTATCCACAGCCTTCGGCTCTTTTCCCATAGCTTCTGCAATCTGCTCATAGCGAAAGCCCTGCAGATAATACGACAACACTTCCTGTTCCATTTTGCTTAAAGTTTCATTTACTTTCCGCTTGAAATCTTCCCGGTCTTCCTGACTGATAAATAAATTCTCCGGATTCGCCTCATCTATAGTCTCTAACACATCCGCCAGATTCCTGCCTTCCGAATCCTCACTATCTGCATAAAGTGGTACATACGAATTGAGCGGTGCATGCTTTTTCCGATTGGAAGCCTCCACCGCTGTATACATCTGCCTTGCAATACAAAGGTCTGCGAAATGAAAAAAGCTGCTGTCTTTATCCGGCTGATAATCCCGGACAGCTTTAAACAGACCAATCATTCCCTCCTGAATCAAATCGTCCGTCTCACCACCAATGAGATAAAGTGCTTTTGCTTTTTTCTTAACCAGACTCTTGTATTTGTCCATCAGATAATCTGTAATTTCTTTTTCACCACTACGAAGTGCTGCAATTAATTCCTCATCACTCATGTTCTGATAAGATTGCATCTCTCTCTCCTGTTAACTTAATCTCTGTCTTACAATTTCATAAGCTAAAACACCTGTTGCTACCGATGCATTTAAGGAGTCAATATCTCCCTTCATTGGAATCGATGCCACAAAGTCACAGTTTTCTTTTACTAATTTGCTGACACCTTCTCCTTCATTTCCGATAACCAGTCCGATAGAACCTTTTAAATCCAGATCATACATGGTTGTGCCACCCATATCTGCACAGACAAACCACATGCCCTGCTCCTTTAATTCCCGGATGGTATTGGTAAGATTGGTTACCTTTGCTACCGGTGTATAATAAATGGCTCCTGCGGATGCCTTTGCTACGGTAGCGGTCAGTCCCACTGCACGGCGCTTTGGAATAATGACGCCATGGGCACCTGCCAGATTGGCAGTACGGATAATTGCACCCAAATTGTGCGGGTCTTCAATATTATCCAGCAAAATGACAAATGGTGCTTCATTTTTCTTTCTGGCATTTTCTAAAATATCTTCTACCGTTGCATAAGAAAATGCTGCTGCCATGGCAATGACACCCTGATGCTTCTTCGTCTCTGACAACTGCTCTAAACGCTCTTTTGCCACAAACTGTACCAGCGTATCATGCTTTTTCGCTTCTCTTAAAATGGTCTGAATGGGACCGTCTTTACAGCCATCTAATACAAACAGCTTGTCTATGGTTTTTCCGGAACGAAATGCTTCTAAAACTGCATTTCTTCCTTCTATCTTCGTGCTTTCCGCCTGTGTGTTTTCCATCTGCATTTCTTCCATTCTACTTTCCTCCTGCCAGGTCATTCTTTCCGGTCTTCACATTATAGTGTCTGATTGCTTCTTTCGCCAGTTCCAAAATCCGCTCAAACTGATCCGTCAGATATAAATAGCCCATCAATGCTTCAAAGCCGGTGGCACGGCGATAATCTGACATAGTTGCGTTTTTTGCCATGGTCGGAGACTTGGCATTTCTGCCTCTGCGGTAAATTTCCTTTTCGTCTTCCGTAAGCATCGGAGTCAGTGTCTCCATCATCGTTGCCTGCGCATGTGCTTTCACCAGATGACTGGTGGTCTGATGCAGACGGGATGCCTTGGTATTGCCTTTTCCAACTACAATGCTTCTTATGACAAGGTCATAAATGCCATCTCCTATGTAGGCAAGTGCCAAAGGGGAGTAGGTTGCTACATCCACCTTTGGCAGGTCAAAATATTCTTTGATATGGGAATCTATGCCTTTTTCCATTTTACACCCTCTCTGGTATCCTCTAAGACAATTCCTTTTTCCAAAAGTTCATTACGAATTGCATCTGCTTTGGCAAAATCTTTTTCCTTCTTTGCAGCCTTACGCTCTTCGATTTTTTCTAATACATATGCTTCTAAATCTGCATCAATTTCATCAGCAGGATTTGCTACTTCTCCTGCTGCTAAATCAAGTGATAAGACATAATCAAAATCTTTTACCAGTGCAAGCTTGGTAGCATCGGTCATATCTGCTTTCAATACTTCATATACTACAGTCAGTGCCATGGAAGTATTTAAATCATCCTCTAATGCCTGCAGGAATTTCTCTTTGTATGCATCAAATTTATCCTGCTCTACTTCTGTAGACGCATCCAGTTTTGCAATGGTCTTACGAAGCTTTACATAGGAATTTTCCATATTATCCATTACTTCATAAGAGAATTCCAATGGCTTTCTGTAATGGGACTGCAGACAGAACATACGATATACCAGCGGCAGATAACCTTTTTCTTCCAATAAGGAAACGGTCAGGAAATCTCCCTTGGATTTACTCATTTTTCCTGATTTATCATTCAGATGATGCACATGGAACCAGTAATTACACCATTTGTGTCCAAGATATGCTTCACTCTGTGCAATCTCATTGGTATGATGTGGGAAAATATTATCCACACCACCACAGTGAATATCCATATATTCGCCTAAATGCTTCATGCTGATGCAGGAGCACTCGATATGCCAGCCCGGATAACCAACGCCCCATGGACTATCCCATTTCAGTTCCTGGTTATCGAATTTGGACTTGGTAAACCACAATACGAAATCACTCTTATTGCGCTTATTTTCATCCTCGGATACATCATCCCGGACACCAACCATCAGCTCTTTTTCGCTCTGGCTGGAAAATACATAATAATCATCTAATTTTGATGTATCAAAATATACATTTTCTCCGGCAATATATGCATAGCCTTTCTCTAAAAGTACCTCTATCATATGAATAAATTCCGGGATACAATTGGTTGCCGGCTCTACCACATCCGGACGTTTGATATTTAATTTGGAGCAATCGGAAAAGAATGCATCGGTATAATACTTTGCAATCTCCATAACGGTCTTGTGCTCACGCTTTGCGCCCTTTAACATTTTATCCTCACCGGTATCTGCATCACTGGAAAGATGTCCTACGTCTGTTATGTTCATGACACGCTTTACATCATAACCTGCATAGCGAAGTGTTTTCTCTAATACATCTTCCATAATATAGCTGCGCAGATTTCCGATATGTGCAAAATGATATACGGTTGGTCCGCAGGTATACATTTTCACTTTGCCATCTTCGTTTGGCACAAAGGTCTCTACTTTTCTTGTAAGGGTATTAAAAATCTTTACGTTGTTCTCCATGTTATCCTCCATCGTTCCTGGAATTACTTATTTAATTCTTTTCTACTTCCTGCTTTAATGCTTTTATCTCTTTTTCCATATCAATGATACGGTTGCATAATTCTGAATTTTCCCGCTGCAATACATTGATGTCTTCCTGTACCGGGTCCGGCAGATTGCACTGATCCATATCGCTGCGTGGAATTTTTACATTGTTACGTTTTACGATTCGTCCCGGGACACCTACTACGGTACAATTTGGCGGCACCTCTTCAATTACCACACTTCCGGCACCGATTTTCGAATTCTCTCCTACCGTAAAGGAGCCGATGATTTTCGCTCCGGCACTTACCATTACATTATCCTCTAAGGTCGGATGACGTTTTCCGGTCTCCTTACCGGTTCCGCCCAAAGTTACACCCTGATATAAGGTTACATTATCTCCGATAATTGATGTCTCTCCGATGATAACGCCGGTACCATGGTCGATAAAGAATCCTTTTCCAATTACTGCGCCCGGATGTATCTCAATTCCGGTTTTTCTTGCTGCTTTCTGTGAAATATATCTTGCCCGGAAGAAATGTCCCTTCAGGTAATGCTTATGTGCACGCCTATAACTAAGCATAACACGAAATGACGGATAAAGCAAAACCTCCATTGGAGATTTTAATGCCGGATCACGCTCCTTGATAATCTCAAATTCCTCTTTTAATTCTTTTATAAAACCCATGATTACAGCCTCCTGTTCACTGTATAGATTCTTTCCTTTATGCATGCAAGCCTGCAATTTTTCTCGCGGAGCGATTTTTTACTTTACAGGAAAGCAATTTCCTATAAAGTAAAAAATCGTCTCTATATAAATATAGAGACGAAGTTATTCCGCGGTTCCACTCTAAGTAAAGCATTGCTGCTTTCCCTCAATACACGTAACGTGTGCTATTCGTTCCTGGCTACTTGCTTTCACCGGGACTGCTTCCGGATGCACTTCATATACTTTGGAATCAAGACTGCTTTCAGCCGATGACAGTCTCTCTCTTTTATTCACGCATGTATACTACTCTTTCCGTTCACTGCATTTATCAATTCATTTCTGAATCATTTTTAAATTCTTTTTACGCTACTAGTTTATGCACGAATTGCCATTTTGTCAATAGAAAAGTTATTTTCCGCATCCTGGGCAGCCTGCACAATTTCGTTCACTGCCTCCCACTGCTATGCTGTTTTCATAGATACTTGAGATAGCACAGATTGCCTGGGAGCTGATTCCATCTTCGCTTCCGGTAAAGCCAAGCCCTTCCTCTGTGGTTGCCTTTACATTTACCTGACTGACGTCTATCTTCAATGCCTGTGCAATATTTTCTTCCATCTTCTCAATGTGTGGACGCATCTTTGGCTTCTGGGCAATAATCGTAGCATCGATATTATCAATGACATAATTCTCTTTCTCTAAAAGCTGTCCCACTTCTTCCAATAATTTTATACTGGAAATCCCCTCATATGCCGGGTCTGTATCCGGAAAATGCTTTCCGATATCTCCTAAAGCCGCTGCCCCCAGCAACGCATCCATGATGGCATGTAACAATACATCTGCATCCGAATGTCCCAGCAAGCCAAGACTGTGCGGTATCTCCACTCCGCCTATGATTAATTTTCTTCCTTCTACTAATTTATGAACATCATATCCCATTCCTACTCGCATGTGATTACCTGCTTTCTTTTTTTCTTTTCAACTTTCCGGCTCTCTGCTTTCGCCCTATCTCGGTCCAGCTCCGCAGTGCATGCGGGAAGCTGCCATGCACCTTCCCGCTCTCGGGCTTTCGCCCTATCAAAAACAAGGAAAATCCAGTTTTGTCTGCAAGCAGCCAATCTGGATTTTTCTTGTTTTTGGCACTGCTCAATGCTTACGGACATTATACCACACTGGAGGTATTTTCTGATAGCTGTTTATAGATTTCTTTTTTCATATTATTTCCTGTTTTGCATCATACTATAGTTTCAGGAGGTATTTTTATGAATTCTAAAAAACTTTTTATCTGGGGTTTTCTCTTTGTGTCTGTGATTGGATCCCTATTACATTTCGTCTATGAATGGTCCGGTAACAATTCCATCGTACGTCTTTTTGCACCATGGAATGAATCCACCTGGGAGCACATGAAGCTTCTTTTCTTTCCAATGCTGGTTCTTGTGCTTTTTCTCTTTTTCAAACTGCCGGAACAAAGTCCGATTCCAGTAGCACTCTCCATTGGGACGCTGGTTGGGTTGGCATTGATTCCAATTCTCTTCTACACATACACCGGTGTGCTGGGCTTCTCTGTCATGGCGATTGATATTGCAATTTTCTACATCAGTGTTCTGGGTGTCTTTCTTACCGGATGGTTTCTGAAAGATAACCGCAAACTTGCCAACCGCAATGGACTGCTACTTACCTGCCTTGTAATTCTTGCAATTCTGTTTTTTATCTTTAGTTACTATCCGCCTGAGATTGGACTTTTTCAGGAGCCATAAGCTATTTTTAAATAGGAAAACAGGTCGGTAAGAGATTTACAAGAAATTCTCACCTGCAGTTCTTTCCTGATGCCAGATTTTTTCTTGCTACTCGCAAAAAAAAGAATCCTGCATCTGCAAGATTCTTTTCAGTAGCGGAAGGGAGATTTGAACTCTCGACACCAC
>ULYQ01014687.1_pt1 | contig 23767 bp, 22 predicted proteins | sample 1962271 | NCBI WGS metagenome assembly ULYQ01 (sample SAMEA4835865, study PRJEB28245) | human gut metagenome | biome: gut microbiome; material: fecal sample | place: Denmark | collected 2008
TGTCACTGAAAATTTTATTGTTTCGTTTGTGCTGCTTAATTCGTTTTGTTCCGGCTTGCGTTCTGTGCCGCCGACGGCGGAGCGGTGCGTCGAGTCGCCGCACCCTACAAAGAAATTACAAAACGCATCTGCAGCCCCCTACAGCGTCAATCACCGCTCGGCTATCACGCGCCACCGCTCGCACAAATCGTCAAGACTGAATGCGGCGTTGGCGGGGCTGGTTGACGGGAGGGCCGTTATGGGGATATCCGTCTGCGGCAGGATGAATCTTTCGTAGAGCCGCGCGGCGGTCTTGCCGTTTGCAAAAACGCGGTCGATGCCGGTGGTATATAATAATGTATATATATCGTTCGGGCGGACGTTCTTCATACTGCTGTCGCTCGAACCGTTTATCTCGCAGCTCTGTGCGACATCCCAGAGCGCGACACCGTTATCGAGCAGCAGTTTTTTCTTTTCTTCTATGCTCTGCGGCACAGGCGAAGAAAACACGGCGGAGAACACTTTCCAGAATCGGTTCTGCGGGTGCCCGTAATAAAATCCCTGCTCGCGCGACTTCACGGACGGGAACGAGCCGAGTATCAGCACGCGCGAATGATTGTCATAGACGGGGTCAAAGGTATGATAAAATATTTCTGCCATAGCTCCTCCGAAAATTTCAAAAAACTCTTGCCGCGGGCAAACGGCGTATATATAATAAAGGTATATAAATTATACAGGGGTGTATAAAGATGAAAAAGATCAAACTCGTTGAAGAATTCAAGGCGTTTATCTCAAAGGGAAATGTCGTTGACATGGCGGTCGGCGTTGTGGTCGGCGGCGCGTTCGGCAAGATAGTCACTTCGCTCGTCTCCGACCTCATCATGCCGCTCGTCGGTCTGATAACAGGCGGCGGCAGTCTCAAGGATATGTTCGTCGTCCTCGGCGACCGCACGGGATTTGACCCCGCGAAGTACACGACCCCCGCACTCGCGGCAGAGGCAGGATACGCCACGCTCAACTACGGCAACTTCATTCAGACTGTTCTCGATTTTCTGATAATCGCGCTCGCAATTTTCCTCGTCATAAAGCTCATGGCGACGGCAAAATCGAAGCTCATCCACGAAAAAGTCGAGGAGCCCGCTCCCGCGACAACAAAAAATTGCCCGTTCTGCTGCACTGAGATTCCGATCGATGCAGTCAAGTGCCCGCACTGCACGAGCGACCTGCCCGAAGAGGAAAGCGCGGAATAAAATACATACTAAAAGGACTGCCCGGATGAGCAGTCCTTTTTATTTATGTTTTGTCAGAAACCGATTATCAATCCGCCTTTTTCGGCGTAATAGCTGCAAAGTCCGCGCGCGTGGACTATCTTGACCTCCGCCTTATCCCAGACGGACTGGATAGCCGACTTGACGCTCTCGGCGAACTCCGCGTTGCGGCAATGGCTGATGACGACTTTGCCGCAGTTATAGCCGCGTTCTTTCATATCCTCGATTATCGCATCGAGCGCCTTTTTGCTTCCGCGTATCTTCTGCTTTATCTCGATAGTGCCCTGCTTGCTTCCTATGCCGATGCCCCAGAAGCCGAGCTTGTTTGCGACAAAGCCGACTATCTTGCTCATGCGGCCGTTCTTGACGAGGTTGTTGAATGACGAGAGCGCGAAAACAATGTGGGTATGGTTGGAATAGAGCTCCGCCTTGCTGACAACGGTATCAAAGTCCGCGCCGGACTCGATAATCTCGCAGATCTTTTTGACGAGCAGCACCATCTCGGGACCCGTCGAACGCGAATCGATAACAGCGATTTTCTTATCGGGCTGCTCTTCGAGCACCATATCTTTTGCGGCGCACGCGCTGTTGTAGCTGCCGGAGAGCTTGCTCGAAATAGTGATGGCAATAACATTGCCCTCCTGCTCGAACTTCTCCTGCCACGCATGCGGCGACGGACACGCCGTGTGGCTCGCCTCTGCACAGGCATCCATCGAGTCGATCATTCCGTCAACATCGAGGTTGCGGTCGTCAACAAAGTTTTCGTCTCCAACGCTGATAGTGAACGGCACGGAAGAAAACACGATATTCTCATGCTCCTTCTCGAAGCCGAACATATCACAGCTTGAATCGGTGATTATGTTCCATTTCATTTTTGAATTTCTCCTCCCTTTTTAAGCGTCTGATTGCCGCTTTCTATCCATTATATATGTATTATAGGCGCGAAGTCAATGCTTTTATGTCATAACGAAAATAATTTACAATTGCTTCATTTATAACAGACATCTTGACAAAGCGGGCGGCTGTTGGTATAATAAAACAAATCAATTTTTAAGCGGTACAGAGATGCCGGCAAGATTGGTGATGAATACGGATAGTCGGCGTTGATGTTCCGGCGTTCTTTGCATACACAGTCTTGCGGCAGCAGGACTTTTTCTTTTATATTTTTAAAGGAGACGCAAAAATGACGCACGACTTTGCTTGCAGATACGAAAAAATAAGAGCCTTTGCGGAAAAGTTCGTTGCCGACGGAGGTCTTTCGCCCGTTATTTTGAAAAAATATATTATTGTGCCCGGTCTTTGTGATGTTCATGTGCATTTCAGAGAGCCGGGTTTTTCTTATAAAGAAACCATTGCTTCCGGCTCTGCCGCCGCGGCGCACGGAGGATACACGGCGGTCTGCACGATGCCGAACCTCGACCCCGTGCCGGACAGCGCGGAACATCTGCAAGTTCAGCTGGACGCGATAAAGCGCGGCGCGGCGATAAAAGTTCTGCCCTACGGCGCGATAACCGTCGGCGAAAAGGGTGAAAAGCTCGCAGACATGGAAGCTATGTCCGACAAAGTCTGCGCGTTCTCCGACGACGGAAAAGGCGTGCAGAACGACGAAATGATGCGAGAGGCGATGACCGCCGCCAAGCGTCTCGGCAAGATAATCGCCGCCCACTGCGAGGACAACGCCCTGCTCTTCGGAGGATATATCCACGACGGCGAATACGCAAAAGCGCACGGACACAGGGGCATCTCGAGCGCGAGCGAATATAAGCAAATCGAACGCGACCTACGCCTTGCGGAGGAAACGGGCTGCGCATATCATGTCTGCCACATCTCGACAAAGGAGAGCGTTGAGCTGATAAGGCAGGCGAAGGCGCGCGGAGTCGATGTGACCTGCGAGACCGCGCCACACTATCTCGTGCTCTGCGACGAGGACATGCAGGAGGACGGGCGATTCAAGATGAACCCGCCGCTGAGAAGCCGCGAGGACAAAGAAGCTCTTATAGAGGGCATAAAGGACGGCACGATAGACATGATAGCGACCGACCACGCGCCGCACAGCGCAGAAGAAAAAGGGCGCGGGCTCGAAAAGAGCCTCATGGGCGTTGTCGGGCTCGAAACGGCGTTCCCGGTGCTCTACACAGAGCTTGTGACAAAAAATATCATAACGCTCGACAGACTCGTTGAGCTGATGAGCTTCAAGCCGAAAGAGCGCTTCGGGATAGACACAAATAATGACTTCGCGGTGTTTGAAATCGGCGAAGCGTATAAAATAGACCCGGAAAATTTTCTTTCGATGGGGCGCGCCACACCGTTCGCGGGGCGCGAGGTATTCGGCAGATGCCTGCTGACGGTGCATAATGAAAAAGTAGTTTACAAGGCGGAGGAGAGAGCATGAAACAGGGTATTTTCAGGATAACTTCAAACGAAAAAATCGCGCGCGATATATTTAAAATGACTCTTTCGGGCGACACCTCGGCAATAACCGCGCCGGGACAGTTCGTGAACATAAAGCTCGACGGATTTTTCCTGCGCCGCCCGATATCGGTCTGCGACTGCGTCGGAGATAATTTGACGCTGATATATAAGGCAGTCGGGCGCGGCACGGAGCAGATGAGCCGCATGGCGGCAGGCGAAAATCTCGACCTGCTGACGGGGCTGGGCAACGGATACAACACAAAAAAGAGCGGCGGCAGTCCCCTGCTCGTCGGCGGCGGAGTAGGCGTTCCGCCGATGTATATGCTCTGCAAAAAGCTCGTTGCCGAGGGCAAAAAAGTCACTGTCGTGCTCGGCTTCAACTCAAAGGACGACGTGTTCTATGAGGACGAATTTCGTGCGCTCGGCGCCGATGTGCATATCGCGACCGCCGACGGCACTTACGGCACAAAGGGCTTTGTCACGGACGTTATAAAAAATCTGCAATACACATTCTTCTACACCTGCGGACCCGAACCGATGTTCCGCGCAATGCATAAAATGATGAAAACTCCCGGGCAGTACAGCTTCGAGGAGCGCATGGGCTGCGGATTCGGCGCGTGCATGGGCTGCTCGTGCAAGACACTCACGGGCAACAAAAGGATCTGCAAGGAAGGTCCCGTAATGGAAAGCGAGGAGATAATATGGGCAGACTGAGCGTAAATCTTTGCGGCGAGGAGCTTGACAATCCCGTTATCCCGGCATCCGGCACCTTCGGCTACGGCTACGAATTTGCGGAGCTCTATGACATAAACTGCCTCGGAACCTTTTCGTTCAAGGGCACAACGAAAGAGCCGCGTTTCGGCAATCCGACACCGAGAATAGCGGAGTGCACCGCCGGCATGATAAACGCCGTCGGTCTTCAGAACCCCGGCGTTGACAAAGTTATAAGCGAAGAGCTCCCGAAGCTCAGGAAGTGCTTTGGCAAAAAAGTGATGGCGAATGTCAGCGGATTTTCGATCGATGAATATGCCTACACCTGCGAAAAGCTCGACAGTCAGGAGCAGGTCGGCTGGCTCGAGGTCAACGTCAGTTGTCCGAACGTTCACGGCGGCGGAATGAGCTTCGGCACGGATCCCCGTGCGGCGGCGCAGGTTACAAAAGCCGTCAAGGCGGTCACGAAAAAGCCAATTATCATAAAGCTCTCGCCCAATGTCACAGACATTGTTAGCATTGCGAAAGCCTGCGAGGACGCGGGAGCGGACGGAATAAGCCTGATAAACACCCTGCTCGGCATGAGAATAGACCTGAGAACAAAGAAACCCGTGATCGCGAACACCATGGGCGGCTTCTCCGGCAGCGCGATATTCCCCGTGGCGCTCAGAATGGTCTATCAGGTCTCGTCGGCGGTCAATATCCCGGTAGTCGGCATGGGCGGCGTATCGTCCGCCGAGGATGTTATAGAAATGATGCTCGCCGGGGCGACGGCGGTCGAAATCGGCGCCGCAAATCTCGTTGACCCGTTCATATGCAAAAAAATAGTCGAAGCCCTGCCCGCGGCTGCGGACAAGTATAATATAAACGAACTCAAGGACATCATAGGAGGAGCACACAATGGGTAAAGATGTGATAATCGCCTGCGACTTTGCAGACAAGGAAACCGCGCTGAACTTTCTCGACAAATTCGAGGGCAGAAAGCCGTTCGTCAAGATCGGCATGGAGCTTTTCTATGCCGAGGGTCCGCAGATAGTCCGCGAGATAAAGGCGCGCGGACACAAAATCTTCCTCGACCTCAAGCTTCACGATATCCCGAACACGGTCAAAAAGAGCATGGCTGTGCTCTCACGGCTCGATGTCGATATGTGCAACCTCCACGCCGCGGGCACATCGCGCATGATGGAGGCGGCTCTTGAGGGGCTGACACGCCCGGACGGCACGCGCCCCCTGCTCATCGCCGTAACGCAGCTCACCTCCACCGATCAGGAGGCGATGGAGCGCGATCTTCTGATAAAAGAGCCCATAGACAAAGTTGTCATGCACTACGCCGAGACCGCGAAGGACGCCGGACTTGACGGCGTTGTCTGCTCCCCGCTCGAGGCGCAGAAAGTCCACGACATATGCGGCGAAAAGTTTTTGACCGTAACGCCCGGAGTCCGCTTTGCGGACGGCGACATAGGCGACCAGAAGCGAGTCATGACACCCGAGCAGGCGAAAAAAATCGGCTCCGACTACATCGTCGTCGGCAGACCGATAACCGCCGCTCCCGACCCCGTCGCGGCATACGAGAGATGCATAAAAGAATTTGTTGACTGAAGGAGAAAAGAAAATGACTGAGACAAGCAGAAAAATCGCAAAAGATCTTCTTAAAATACAGGCAGTGTTTCTGAGCCCCGACAAGCCGTTCACCTGGGCGAGCGGAATAAAAAGCCCCGTCTACTGCGACAACCGTCTGACGCTCACCGCGCCCGAGGTTCGCACGGATGTTGAAACCGGGCTCAAGGAGCTCATCGAAGAAAACTATCCGGAGGCTGAAGTTCTCATGGGCACTTCGACCGCCGGCATCGCCCACGCCGCAATAACCGCGCATCTGATGGGGCTGCCGATGGGCTATGTCCGCTCCGGCAACAAGGATCACGGCAGACAGAACCGCATCGAGGGCAAGCTCGAAAAGGGTCAGAAAGTCGTCGTGGTCGAAGATCTTATCTCGACGGGCGGCAGCGTTATCGAAGTCGTTGACGCTCTGCGCGAAGCGGGCGCAGAGGTGCTCGGAATAGTCAGCATCTTCACCTACGGAATGAAAAAGGGTCTTGAGAGACTCGCCGCGGCGGATGTAAAGAATGTGAGCCTGACCAACCTCGACGTGCTCTCCGAAGTCGCGGCTCAGGAGGGATATATAAAGCCCGAGGATGTAAACCGCCTTATAGCGTTCCGCAACAATCCCTCGGACGAGAGCTGGATCGGTGGTGCAAAATGAGGAGCATAATAAACATCCTCGACCTCTCCACCGGGGAGATCGACCAGCTGATAGCCGTCGCAGACGACATCATGGCGCAGCCCGAAAAATACAACGAGGTCTGCCGCCACAAAATTCTCGCCACGCTGTTCTTTGAGCCCTCGACGCGCACAAGACTCAGCTTTGAGAGCGCGATGCTCTCGCTTGGCGGTCAGGTGATAGGCTTTTCCGGCGCGGACTCAAGCTCCGCCGTCAAAGGCGAGACGATTGCCGACACGATAGAGGTAGTCAACGGCTACGCGGATATAATCGCCATGCGCCACCCGAAAGAGGGCGCGCCGGTAGTTGCATCCATGCACACGGCGGTGCCGCTGATAAATGCCGGCGACGGCGGGCATTTTCATCCCACGCAGACGCTCGCCGACCTGCTGACCATCCACCACGAAAAGGGTACGTTTGATAATCTTACAATAGGGCTCTGCGGCGACCTGAAATACGGCAGAACCGTCCACTCGCTCATAGCCGCGATGACGAGATACAAGAATGTAAAGTTCGTGCTCATCTCCCCCGAGGAGCTGCGCCTGCCGCAGTTTGTAATTGACGACTATCTCGAGGGAAGCGGACTTCAATATGAAGAGTGCCGCTCGCTCGAAGAGGCGATGCCGAAACTCGACATACTCTATATGACCCGCATCCAGCACGAGCGTTTCACGGACGATGCGGAGTATCAGCGTCTCAACGGCATATACGTCCTCGACAAGGAGAAGATGAGCCTTGCAAAGAGCGACATGTGCGTGCTGCACCCACTGCCGCGAGTCAACGAGATATCGCCGGAGGTGGACTCCGACCCGCGCGCGAAGTATTTTGAGCAGACGCGGTGTGGCAAGTTCATGCGCATGGCGCTGATAATGAAGCTGCTCGGGCTCATACCAAACGAGGTTCAGCCCGAAAAGGCGGAGGAGCCGCAGTATATATACGACAAATACCGTTGCGACAACCCCGCCTGCATCAGCGTATGCGAGCCGGATGTCAGAAGCATTTTTAAGACTTTTGACGCAAACGGCGGCGCGTGCAGATGCATTTATTGTGACAAAGAGCGAAAGTAAAAAAGTTCTCCGATGCGCCTTGACTGAAAGGTCTTGTATTTGGTATACTTTAGGTACAATACAGATGAGTTTTCTGCGACTGACGGATTATTGCAGAGCACTGCAAGGGAACAGAAAAACTCTTTTTCAGCCGACCGTCTGGGCACACCTGAGATACATTCTCGGAGTGTGCCCTTTTTGATTTTTTCAGGAGGTATGAAATGAAGAAAGTCGGTATAGTAATGGGCAGCGACAGCGACCTGCCCGTCATCAGAAAAGCGACAGACACCCTGCGCGCGCTCGGCATCCCGTTTGAAGCGCACGTCTATTCGGCACACAGAACGCCCGACGAGGCTATGGCTTTTGCCCGCTCGGCAAAAGAAAACGGCTTCGGGGTCATTATAGCCGCAGCAGGCATGGCGGCGCATCTCGCCGGAGCCATTGCGGCGAACACCACCCTGCCCGTTATCGGCATTCCCTGCAAATCCAATACTCTCGACGGCATTGACGCCCTCCTTTCAACAGTACAGATGCCCTCCGGCATACCCGTTGCGACTGTTGCGATAAACGGAGGAGCCAATGCCGCTTTGCTTTCGGCTCAGATACTCGCGCTGAGCGAGCCGGAGCTTGCAAAGAAGCTTGAAGATAAACGCGCCGCCGACGCCAAAGCAGTCCTCGAAAAGGACGCCGCCGTTTCGGCAGAACTCAACTCGGAGGTTTAAAACATGAACGAGATATCAAAGTCCGATGTATACGCCGACGCGGGCGTTGACATAACCGCGGGATACAAGGCAGTGGAGCTTATGAAAAAGCACATCGCGCGCACGCTCACCTCGGGCGTATGCTCGGATGTAGGCGGCTTCGGCGGTCTGTTCGAGCTCGACCTGACGGGGATTTCAAAACCCGTGCTCGTCAGCGGCACCGACGGAGTCGGCACGAAACTCAAGATAGCCTTTCTCATGGACAAGCACGACACCGTCGGCATCGACTGCGTGGCTATGTGCGTCAACGATATAATCTGCTGCGGCGCAAAGCCCCTGTTCTTCCTCGATTACATAGCCTGTGGCAAGAACTATCCCGAGAGGATAGCGGACATTGTCAGCGGCGTCTGCGAGGGCTGCGTTCAGTCGGGCGCGGCGCTCATCGGCGGCGAGACCGCGGAGATGCCCGGATTTTATCCGATAGACGAATACGACCTCGCGGGCTACTGTACGGGCGTAGTTGACAAGGACAGAATTATTGACAATAAAACAATGACCCCCGGCGATGTTATAATCGCGCTCCCCTCGAGCGGCGTTCATTCAAACGGCTTCTCGCTCGTGAGAAAAGTTTTTGATGTTGAAAACCGCAATCTCACCCTCCCCGTTGACGAGCTCGGCGGCAAGAGCATCGGCGAGACTCTGCTCACGCCGACAAAGATATATGTAAAGCCCGTTCTCGCCCTGCTCGAAAAGATAAAAATCAAGGGCATATCCCACATCACGGGCGGCGGCTTCTACGAAAACATCCCGAGAAGCATCCCCGACTCGCTCGGCGCGAAGATAGACCGCTCGGCGGTAAAAGTTCTGCCGATATTTGATCTCATCGCAAAGGCGGGAAACATCTGTGAGCGCGATATGTTCAACACATTCAACATGGGTGTCGGCATGAGCATAGTCGTTTCAAAGGACGACGCCGACGAGGCGCTCGGTATTCTCAGAGCCTCGGGCGAAGATCCCTATATCATAGGTGAAATAGTCTCGTCTGCGGAGAAAATCGAGATATGCTGAAAAACTTTCTGAGTTCTATATGCGCGGGTGTGTTGATTTCCATCGGCGGCTGTGTATTTCTCGCGTGTGAGAACAGATATGTCGGCGCGGTGCTGTTTTCGGTGGCTCTGCTTTGCATCTGCCTCAAGGGTTACGCGCTCTACACCGGCAGGGTCGGATATATAATTGAGAGCCACAAAAAGAGTGATTTTGCCGCTCTTGCGGTTATACTCATCGGCAATCTTATAACGACATTTCTTCTCGGCATGCTCGTGCGGGGCTCTATGCCGCAGCTCGGCGAGACGGCGGCTGCAATCTGCTCCGGCAAGCTCACCCAAGCGTTTTGGCAGACTCTTGTCCGCGCGTTTTTCTGCGGAATACTGATGTATCTCGCGGTAAGCACATACAAAGAGAAGAACACTGTTTTGGGTATTCTCTTCTGCGTGCCGGTGTTTATTCTAAGCGGATTTGAACATTCGATAGCCAACATGTTCTATTTCGGCGCATCGGGCATCTTCTCGTTGAGTGCCGCGCTGTTCATGCTCGCTGTTGTTATCGGCAACTCGCTCGGCGGAATGCTGCTGCCGGCGCTGACTCTTATCGGAGGGAGAAAAAATGAAAGCAAGCAAAGCTGAAATCGCCGTTTTTGTCTCCGGCGGCGGAACGAATCTCCAGGCTCTTATCGACGCGCAGAAAAGCGGAATAATCGAGCACGGCGAGATAAAGCTGGTCGTTTCGAGCAACCCGAACGCCTACGCGCTCGAACGCGCGGCGAAAGCGGGAATCAAGAGCGTCACGGTCAGCAAGAAAGAATTCGGCAGTCAGGCGGCTGTTGAAGGAAAAATAATTGAAATACTCGAAGAAAATAATATAGACCTGATAGTCCTCGCGGGCTACATGAGCATACTGAGCGCGGACTTCACGCGCAGATACGAGCGCAGGATAATAAACGTCCACCCGTCGCTCATCCCATCGTTCTGCGGCGAGGGCTTCTACGGGCTGCGAGTCCACGAAGCGGCGCTGAAAAAAGGAGTCAAAGTGACGGGCGCAACGGTTCATTTCGTCAACGAGATACCCGACGGCGGCGAAATAATCATGCAGAAGGCGGTCAAAGTCAGAGACGGCGACACGCCCGAAATGCTCCAGAAAAGAGTCATGCGGCTCGCCGAATGGAAGATACTCCCGGCGGCAGCCGAAAAAATATCGGACGAGATAGTCCGAGAAAAAGCGGAGGAAAAATAATGGATATTTATAAAATAAACGACATAGCAAAGCTCATCGAGGGCAACTCCTACGTCGGAAGAGGCATCGTCATCGGCAAGAGCGCCGACGGCACAAAGGCGTGCACCGCATATTTCATCATGGGTCGCTCGGCAAACAGCCGCAACCGCATATTCACCGAGCGCGGCGGAGTGCTCTATACCGAGCCGTTCGACGCTTCAAAAGTAGAAGATCCGAGTCTCATTATTTACGCCGCAGTCAGAAATTACGAAAACAAGATAATCGTCACAAACGGCGATCAGACAGATACAATAAACGACGCGCTGAAATCAGGCGGCTCGTTCAAGAGTGCTCTTGAGACCCGCGAGTTTGAGCCGGACGCGCCGAACTTCACCCCCAGAATCAGCGGCATGCTGACCTTCGAAAACAAAGATTTCACATATGAGATGAGTATTCTCAAAAGCGCGGACGCCGCGGGCAGCACGTGCAACAGATACACATTCTCTTATTCCCCGCTCGCAGGTCTCGGTCATTTCATCCACACCTATGTCTGCGACGGCAACCCCATTCCCACTTTTCAGGGCGAGCCGGAGAGAATGGCTATCCCGAACGATATCGACGAGTTCACGCAGTCACTTTGGAACGCTCTCGATGCAGACAACAAAATCTCGCTCTATGTCAGATACACCAATCTCGTGACCGGTGCGGAAGACAGCAGACTCATAAACAAGAACGCTTGAAAAGGAGAATAAAAATGAAAGAATTCGAGCTCAAATACGGCTGTAACCCCAACCAGAAGCCCTCGCGCATCTATATGGCTGACGGCAGCGAACTGCCCATAGAGATCCTCTGCGGCAGACCCGGATACATAAACTTTCTCGACGCTTTCAACTCCTGGCAGCTCGTCAAGGAGCTCAAAGAGGCTCTCGGTCTCCCGGCGGTCACTTCTTTTAAGCATGTCAGCCCCACCTCGGCGGCGGTCGGCATTCCGCTCTCCGACAAGCTCAAAAAAGCCTGCTTCGTCGATGACATTGAGGGGCTTGACGACTCCCCGCTCGCCTGCGCCTATGCGCGCGCACGCGGCACGGACAGAATGTGTTCGTTCGGCGACTGGGTCGCCCTCTCCGATGTCTGCGATGTGACTACCGCGAAGATGATAAAGCGCGAAGTTTCCGACGGCATCATCGCCCCCGGATATGAGCCCGAGGCGCTTGAAATCCTCAAATCCAAGCGCAAGGGCAACTACAATATAGTGAAAATCGACCCGAATTATGTTCCCGAAGAAATAGAGCGCAAGCAGGTCTACGGCATAACCTTTGAACAGGGCAGAAACAATTTCAAGATAAACAGAGAGCTGCTCACAAATATAGTCACCGAAAACAAAAATCTCCCCGACAGCGCGGCGCGCGACCTCATAATCTCGCTCATCACGCTCAAATATACTCAGTCAAACTCCGTGTGCTACGCAGTTGACGGGCAGGCTATCGGCGTCGGCGCGGGTCAGCAGTCGAGAATACACTGCACCCGCCTCGCGGGCACAAAGGCGGACACCTGGTTCCTGCGCCAGCACGAAAAAGTCCTGAACCTCCCGTTTAAGGATTCGATAGGCCGCCCCGACAGGGACAATGTCATTGACGGCTACATCAACAAAAACGAAGAAGATGTCTGCGCCGAGGGCAACTGGCAGAAATATTTCACCTCCCGCCCCGAGCCGCTGACCGACGAGGAGATAAAAGAATATCTCGCTTCTATAGACGGCGTATCGCTCGGCTCGGACGCGTTCTTCCCGTTCAGCGACAACATCGAAAGAGCAAAGCGCAGCGGAGTAAAATATATCGCAGAGCCCGGCGGCTCCATCCGCGACGACCTTGTGATAGAGTGCTGCGACAAATACGGCATGGTCATGGCATTCACCGGCATGCGCCTGTTCCACCATTGACGGAGGACTCAAAATGAACATTCTTGTAGTAGGTTCCGGCGGAAGAGAGCACGCCGTTATAAAAAAGCTCAGAGAGAACAGCGAAGTTAAAAAAATATACGCCCTGCCCGGAAACGGCGGCATCGCCGCAGACGCAGAGTGCGTCAACATAGGCGCCACCGACCTTGACGGCATTGCGGAATTTGCGAAGAACAATCAGATAGATTACGCGGTTGTCACGCCGGACGATCCGCTTGTGCTCGGCTGCGTTGACAGGCTCGAGAGCCTCGGCATTCCCTGCTTCGGTCCGCGCAAAAACGCCGCGATAATCGAGGGCAGCAAGGTTTTTTCAAAGAACCTGATGAAAAAATACGGCATACCCACCGCACAGTACGAAGTTTTTGACAGCGCGGAGGACGCGCTCGCCTATCTCGATTCAGCACCCATTCCGACCGTTATAAAGGCGGACGGTCTCGCTCTCGGTAAGGGCGTTATAATCGCCGCGACGCGCGATGAGGCGAAGGACGCAGTCGTTGAAATCATGCGGGACAAGAAGTTCGGCAAGAGCGGCGACAGCATAGTTATAGAAGAATTTTTGATGGGTCCCGAGGTCTCGGTGCTCTCGTTCACGGACGGCAAGACCGTAGTCCCGATGATATCGTCGATGGATCACAAGCGCGCGCTCGACAACGATAAAGGTCTCAACACCGGCGGCATGGGCACCGTTGCTCCGAATCCGTATTACACGAAAGAGATCGCCGACAGGTGCATGAAGGAGATATTCCTGCCCACAGTAAACGCGATGAACGCGGAGGGCAGAACTTTCAAAGGCTGCCTTTATTTCGGGCTCATGCTGACGGAAAACGGTCCTAAGGTCATCGAATACAACTGCCGCTTCGGCGACCCGGAGACTCAGGTCGTGCTCCCCTTGCTCAAAAGCGACCTGCTCACCGTTATGAGAGCCACAACAGACGGCACGCTCGCCGAGACACCCGTTGAGTTTTCGGATAAAAACGCCTGCTGCGTGGTCATGGCTTCAAAGGGCTATCCCGTGGCATACGAAAAGGGCTATGAAATAGATATCCCGGACGAGATTCGGGACAGCGTATATGTCGCGGGTGCCGCCGAGAAAAACGGCAAGCTCGTGACGAGCGGCGGCAGAGTTCTCGGCGTGACGGCGGTCGAAGATACGCTTCGGGAGGCAATAGCCTCGGCATACGAAAAGGCAGAAAAAATTCATTTTGAAAACGCCTTCTACAGGCACGACATCGGCGCGAAAGCGCTCGCCGCAAGGGAGGAAAAATAAATGGTATACAGAGTATTCGTCGAAAAGAAAAAGGAGCTCGCGCAGGAGGCAAAGTCCCTGCTCAGCGAAGCGAACGACCTGCTCGGGATAAAAAATCTTAAAGATGTGCGCGTTATCAACCGCTACGATGCGGAAAATATCACGTCCGAACTTTTTGACTACGCAAAGCGCACCGTGTTCTCCGAGCCGCAGCTCGACATCGTCTCGGACGATATCGAGATAAACGGCAGATGCTTCGCGGTCGAATTCCTGCCCGGTCAGTTCGATCAGCGCGCCGACTCGGCGGCTCAGTGCATACAGATAATCTCGCAGGGCGAGCGCCCGCTGATACGCACGGCGAAAATATACATCCTCATCGGCGACATAACCGACGCCGACGCTCAAAAGATAAAAAAATATGTCATCAACCCCGTTGAGGCGCGCGAGGCAAGCCTCGAAAAGCCCGAGACGCTCGCCGTGAAATACGATATCCCGACCGAAGTCAGAACTCTCGACGGATTTATCAATCTCGACAGAGCTGGGCTTGAGGACTTCGTCAAAAAATACGGTCTCGCCATGGACGCGGACGACATTGCGTTCTGTCAGGATTATTTCAAATCCGAGCACCGCGACCCGACGATAACCGAGATTCGCATGATCGACACCTACTGGTCGGATCACTGCCGCCACACGACATTTCTGACCGTCATTGACAGCGTGAAATTCGAGGACGAGCTGCTTCAGAGCGCCTACGACGAATATCTCGCGGTCAGAAAAGAATTAGGCCGCACAAAGCCGATATGCCTTATGGATCTTGCGACGATAGCGGTCAAATATCTCAAGAAGCACGGCAAGCTCGACCGTCTCGACGAGTCCGAGGAGATAAACGCCTGCACGGTGAAAATAGATGTCGAGGTCGACGGTGTGACCGAGCCGTGGCTCCTGCTCTTCAAAAACGAGACGCACAACCACCCGACAGAAATCGAGCCTTTCGGCGGCGCGGCGACCTGCATCGGCGGCGCTATCCGCGACCCGCTCTCGGGGCGTTCTTATGTCTACGGCGCGATGCGCGTCACCGGCGCGGCAGACCCGCTCAAGCCCATTGACGAGACGATAAAGGGCAAGCTGCCGCAGAGAAAAATCGTCACTACCGCGGCGGCGGGCTATTCGTCATACGGCAATCAGATAGGTCTCGCGACGGGTATAGTCGACGAGATATACCACCCCGGCTATGCGGCGAAGAGAATGGAGATAGGCGCGGTCATCGCGGCGACTCCCGCAGAGAATGTGCGCCGCGAAGTTCCCGCTCCCGGAGATATTGTTATCCTGCTCGGCGGCTCGACCGGACGCGACGGCTGCGGCGGAGCGACCGGCTCCTCGAAGTCCCACACGGTTGAATCGCTCGAAAGCTGCGGCGCGGAGGTTCAGAAGGGCAACGCTCCCGAGGAGAGAAAGCTCCAGAGGCTCTTCAGAAATAAAGACGCCTGCCTGATGATAAAACGCTGCAACGACTTCGGCGCGGGCGGCGTATCGGTAGCTATAGGCGAGCTTGCGGACGGACTTGAGATAGACCTCAACGCAGTGCCGAAAAAATACGAGGGTCTCGACGGCACGGAGCTTGCAATAAGCGAGAGCCAGGAGCGCATGGCGGTTGTTGTTGAGCCGCACAATGTTGACGCTTTCCTCGCGCTGGCTAATAAAGAAAATCTCCAGGCAGTGCCCGTGGCGCAGGTCAAGGCCGAGCCGAGGCTCGTCATGAACTGGAACGGCAAAAAAATAGTCGATATCAGCCGCGAATTTTTGAATTCCAACGGCGCCGACAAGCATATAGACATCACCCCCGAAGCACCCGCTCTCAAAGAAAAGAAAATTTCCGGCTCGTTTGCGGAGAATTACTCGGCGCTTGCATCGGATTTAAACATATGCTCGAAGCGCGGACTTTCCGAGCGTTTCGATTCGACGATAGGCGCGGGCACGGTGCTCATGCCGTTCGGCGGCAAGAATCAGCTGACTCCCATTCAGGCGATGGTGCAGAAGATATCCGTCGAGAAGAAACACACCGACGACTGCTCGCTCATGGCGTTCGGCTACAATCCGTTTATAACCGAGCAGAGCCCGTATCACGGCGCATATCTTGCGGTTATAGAGTCGGTCTGCAAGCTCATCGCCTCGGGCGCAGAGTTCAAAGATGTTTATCTCACATTCCAGGAATATTTCGAGCGACCCGGCAGGGACGGCAAGCGCTGGGGTCAGCCTTTGGCGGCGCTCCTCGGCGCGTTCAAGGCGCAGATGGAGCTCGGCATCGGCTCGATAGGCGGCAAAGACTCGATGAGCGGCTCGTTTGAAAATCTCGATGTCCCGCCGACCCTCGTCTCGTTCGCCGTGACAACGGAAAAGACCTCTTCAATAGTCTCGCCAGAGTTCAAATCGGCGGGTCACAAAGTTGTTTTCATCGCGCCGGAGAAAGACGAAAACGGTCTGCCGAAGACCGACTCGCTTATAGATGTGTTCTTCCGAGTTACCGGGCTTCTTCGCTCGGGCAAGGCGGTCGCCTGCTACACCCCCGGCATGGGCGGCATAGCGGAGGCAGTCATGAAGATGGCGTTCGGCAACGGCATCGGCTTTGAATACAGCAAAGACATAACGCTCGAAAAGATATTCGGACTCAGCTACGCGGGCTTCATTCTCGAGCTTGCGGACGGCGCAGAAGAAACTGGCACGCTTCTCGGTCACACGAACGACAGCGGCTGCATCAGCCTTAACGGCGAGAGCATCGCTCTTTCGAAGCTTCTCGGAATATACGAGAACAAGCTCGAAAGCGTCTACAGCTGCAATATCAAAAACGCCGGCAAGGGTGCGGAGAACTTCTCATATGAAACTGTTGAGCGCAAAGCTCCCGCGATAAAAGTTGCAAAGCCGCGCGTGCTCATTCCGGCGTTCCCCGGCACGAACTGCGAATACGACAGCGCAAAGGCAGTCCGCGACGCGGGCGCAGAGCCGGAGATAATTGTTATAAACAACCTCAGCGCGGACGGCATCAGCCGCAGCGTCGAAAAATTCACGGACGAGCTTCGCTCCTCACAGATGATATTTATCCCCGGCGGCTTCTCCGGCGGCGACGAGCCGGACGGCAGCGGAAAGTTTATCACGGCATTCTTCAGAAATGCCGCGATAAAAGAGGGCGTCACCGACCTGCTTGAAAACAGGGACGGACTCATGTGCGGAATCTGCAACGGCTTCCAGGCGCTGATAAAGCTCGGACTCGTCCCCTACGGCAAGATAATCGACACGGACGAAAATTGCCCGACGCTCACCTTCAACACCATCGCGCGCCACCAGTCGCGAATAGTGCGCACCCGCATTTCTTCGAACAAATCGCCGTGGCTCGCGCTGACTCAGGTCGGTGACATATATTCCGTGCCGATCTCGCACGGCGAGGGTCGCTTCCTCGCAAGCGACGAGCTCATAGCCAAGCTCGCCGCGAACGGACAGATAGCCACGCAGTATGTTGATCTTGACGGCAACGCTTCAAATGATATACACTTCAACCCCAACGATTCCGTCTGCGCTATCGAGGGCATCACATCGCCCGACGGCAGAGTCTTCGGAAAAATGGGACACAGCGAAAGAATCGGAAAAGGTCTTTACAAAAATGTCCCGGGAGATTATAATATTCGTATGTTTGAAGCAGCTGTTAAATATTTTAAATGATGACAAGGAGAATGGAGCATGGCCTATTTATCCGACATTGAAATTGCGCAGCGCTGCAAACCCGAGCACATCGGCGTTATCGCAAAGCGCGCCCATGTTGACGAAAAGTACATCGAGCAATACGGAAACTACAAGGCGAAAATAGATCTGTCTCTGCTCTCGGAGACGAAGCGTGAAAACGGAAAGCTGATTCTTGTCACCGCCATAACCCCCACGCCCGCGGGCGAGGGCAAGACCACGACGACGATAGGCCTCGCAGACGGACTGCGCCGGATAGGCAAGGATGTCACGGTCGCCCTGCGCGAGCCGAGCCTCGGCCCGGTTTTCGGAGTCAAGGGCGGAGCCGCCGGCGGCGGATATGCGCAGGTGGTTCCCATGGAGGATATCAACCTCCACTTCACCGGCGACTTCCACGCGATAGGCGCGGCGAACAACCTGCTTGCCGCGATGCTCGACAACCACATTCAGCAGGGCAACGCCCTGGGCATAGATGTCCGCAAGATAACATGGAAACGCTGCGTTGACATGAACGACCGCCAGCTTCGATTTATCGTCGACGGCATGGGCGGCAAGGCGAACGGTATGCCCCGCGAGGACGGATTTGATATAACCGTCGCGAGCGAGATAATGGCTGTGCTCTGTCTTTCAAGCTCGATAACCGACCTCAAAGCGAGGCTCTCGCGCATGATCGTCGGCTACACCTACGACGACAAGCCCGTGACCTGCGGCGAGCTCAAGGCGGCCGGCGCGATGACCGCGCTTTTGAAAGACGCCCTGAAGCCCAACCTTGTCCAGACCCTTGAGGGCACGCCTGCGTTCGTCCACGGCGGACCGTTCGCGAACATAGCGCACGGCTGCAACTCCGTCATGGCGACTAAGATGGCGCTCAAGATGGGCGACTACACCGTCACCGAAGCGGGATTCGGCGCGGATCTCGGCGCGGAAAAGTTCCTCGATATAAAGTGCCGCATGGCGGGACTTGCGCCCGACGCGGTGGTCGTTGTTGCCACTATCCGCGCGCTCAAGATGCACGGCGGGCTCGACAAAAAGGAGCTTGCGGTTGAAGATATCGGCGCGCTCGAAAGAGGTATACCGAACCTCCTGCGCCATGTTTCCAACATCAAAAATGTCTATAAACTTCCCTGCGTCGTTGCGGTCAACAGATTCCCGACCGACACCGACGCCGAGATAGATTTCATCATCGCAAAATGCCGCGAGCTCGGGGTCAACACCGTGCTCTCCACCGTGTGGGCCGAGGGCGGCAAGGGCGGCGAAGCGCTCGCGCGCGAAGTAGTCCGCCTGTGCGAAGAGGAAAAGGGCGATTTCACTTTCGCCTATGAAGATGAGCTTTCGATTGAGGAGAAGATCGAAGCCGTTGTCAGAAAAGTCTACGGTGGCGACGGAATAACCGTCATGCCCAACGCCAAAAAGCAGATAGCCCAGCTTGAAGCTCTCGGTTTTAGCAAATGCCCCGTATGCATAGCAAAGACCCAGTACAGCTTTTCGGATGACCCGACAAAGCTCGGCGCGCCCGAGCACTTTACTGTGACGGTGAAAAATGTCGAGGTCTCCGCGGGCGCGGGATTCATCGTTGTTCTGACCGGCGACATTCTAACCATGCCCGGACTGCCGAAGGTTCCCGCCGCAGAGAAAATCGACGTTGACGAAAGCGGCAGAATAACAGGTCTGTTCTGAGATAATAATTCCGCTCGGAGAATATTTCTTCTGCCGAGCGGAGTTTCTATAAATATCGGAGGTAATAAAATGGCTTATTATTTCAACGAAGTATCGCATACCTTTAATGAGTATCTGCTCGTCCCCGGCTATTCGTCGAGCGAGTGCATACCCGCGAACGTGTCGCTCAAGACGCCCCTTGTCAAGTACAAAAAGGGCGAGGAGCCCGCGATCTCACTCAACATTCCGCTGACTTCCGCCATTATGCAGTCCGTCTCCGGCGAGAAGCTCGCCGTGGCGCTCGCAAAGGAGGGCGGCGTATCGTTCATCTTCGGCTCGCAGAGCATAGAGGATGAGGCGGCCATGGTCGCAAGAGCAAAGAATTTCAAGGCCGGCTTCGTCGTCAGCGACTCGAACATCACTCCCGACGCCACTCTCAACGACGTTATCGCGCTCAAGGAGAGAAACGGCCATTCCACTATCGCCGTGACCGAGGACGGCTCGGCAAACGGCAGACTTGTCGGCATAGTCACGAGCAGAGACTACCGCGTCAGCCGCATGACCGGAGACGAAAAGGTTTCGTCTTTCATGACTCCCCTCGAAAAGCTCGTCACCGCTCCGGACACCACCACGCTCAAGGAAGCCAATGATATAATCTGGGACAACAAGCTCAACTCCCTGCCCATAGTCGACTCCGAGGGCAAGCTCAGATATTTTGTTTTCCGCAAGGACTACGACGCCCATAAGGACAACCCGAACGAGCTTCTCGACGCCGACAAGCGCTATGTTGTCGGCGCAGGTATAAACACAAGAGACTACGCCGAGCGTATTCCCGCACTTGTCGAGGCGGGCGCAGACGTGCTCTGCATCGACTCCTCCGAGGGCTTCTCGGAGTGGCAGTCCCGCACCCTCGCATGGGTCAGAGAGCACTACGGCGACAGCGTCAAAATCGGCGCGGGCAACGTAGTTGACAGAGAGGGCTTCCTCTTCCTCGCCGAGGCGGGTGCAGACTTCATAAAGGTCGGCATCGGCGGCGGCTCGATATGCATCACCCGCGAGACAAAGGGTATCGGCAGAGGTCAGGCATCGGCTCTTATCGATGTCTGCAAGGCAAGAGACGAATATTTCGAGAGAACGGGCGTATATATCCCCGTCTGCTCCGACGGCGGCATTGTCTACGACCACCATATGACCCTCGCGCTTGCAATGGGCGCGGACTTCCTGATGCTCGGCCGCTACTTCGCGCGCTTTGACGAGAGCCCGACAAACAAGATTTCACTCAAGGGCACTTACTACAAAGAGTACTGGGGCGAGGGCTCCAACCGCGCAAGGAACTGGCAGCGCTACGACCTCGGCGGCGACAAGAAGCTGTCGTTCGAGGAGGGCGTTGACTCCTATGTTCCCTACGCCGGCAGCCTCAAGGACAATGTCACGCTCTCGCTGAGCAAAGTCAAGTCCACCATGTGCAACTGCGGCGCGCTCACCATCCCCGAGCTGCAGCAGAAAGCGAAGCTGACCCTTGTCTCCGCAACGAGCATAGTTGAGGGCGGCGCACACGATGTTGTACAGAAGGAGACCTACTCCGACCTAAAAAAATAAGCCTGATTCTTTACGGCAGGGCGCGGTGAAAACCGTTCCCTGCCTTTGAATTTAGGCAAATTTACTTGCACAATCACCAATAAATGAAAAATTACGGCGCAAAAGGCTGTTAAATCCGACGTTTTTACCGAAAACGCCCGTTAAACTGTTGACACGCCGAAAATGCAATGCTATAATACAGACAATTTAAGACAGCACTTGATAGAGGATGCGAACGAGAAGAGTATCCAGCAGCAACGCCGGCAAGCGGCAGCTGGAGAAAGGCAAGTTCGCCGAAGTGATACCGCGGTTGCCGCCGCTGTAACGCTGGGCCCTCGCCGAACAGGCGACGGACTGTCACATGACTTATGTGGAGCGCTATCATCGGTTTTTCTGCACATATAGCAGCATATACAAAGCCTGTGATACCTCTTCGGGTCGCAGGCTTATTTAATTTTTTCCAGGAGATGGTACTAATGAACAGAACGAAGAGAATTGTGGCCGCCATTCTGGCTATCGCCATGTGCGCAGTATTATTTGCAGGCTGCGGCACGAAAACCGAAAGTGCCAAGACCGGCGTTGAAGACGGCGTTCTGACCGTTGCCATGGAGTGCGCATACGCTCCCTACAACTGGACTCAGAGCGATGATTCCAACGGCGCTGTCCCGATAAAGGATTCCAGCGACTACGCCAACGGATACGATATCATGATGGCTAAGAAGATATGCGAAGCAAACGGCTGGAAGCTTGAAGTTGTCCGCCTTGACTGGGATTCACTTGTTCCCGCAGTCCAGACCGGCAAGGTTGACGCCGTTATCGCAGGTCAGTCGATGACCGAAGAGCGTATGCAGCAGGTCGATTTCGCAGGTCCCTACCTCTATGCGAGCATCGTCTGCATGACAAAGCAGAACAGCAAGTATGCAAACGCTACCTCCCTTGCTGACCTCGCGGGTGCAAAGTGCACCTCCCAGCTCGGAACCATTTGGTATACCACCTGCCTTCCGCAGATAAACGGTGCTCTTATCCAGACCGCACAGGAGACCGCTCCCTCGATGCTCATGGCTCTTGAGACCGGCGCTGTCGACTTCATCTGCACCGATATGCCCACCGCTCAGGGTGCGCTCATCGCTTACAGCGATCTGAAGATTCTCGACCTTCCCGAGGACGCTTTCAAGGTTGACGAGGGCGACATCAACATCGGCATCTCTGTCAAGAAGGGCAACACCGAGCTCAAGGACAAGATCAACTCTGCCCTTGCAGGCATGACCGCAGACGACTTCAACAAGATAATGAACGAGGCTACCAAGATTCAGCCCCTTTCAAAGTAATCAACAATAATCAGAACGGAGATAACAAGATATGAACAAGCTTGCCGAGCTGTGGAGCGACATAGTCCAGTGCTGGAGCGATAGCTCAATGCAGTATCTGACCGGTGCGCTCAAGACAATAGAGCTCGCTGTTATAGCGACAATCATAGGCTGCCTCATCGGCCTTGTCTGCGGAATAATCCAGACTATTCCGTGCGGCAAAAAAGACAATATCGTAAAGCGGGTCATCCTCGGCATAGTCAAGGCTATAGTGCGTATCTACGTCGAAGTTTTCAGAGGCACGCCGATGATAATCCAGGCGATATTCATCTTCTACGCCTTGCCCTACTTCTCGAACGGTGCGATAAACCTTGAACCGACTTTCGCGGCATATCTCGTTGTCTCCATCAACACCGGAGCATATATGGCAGAGACCGTCCGCGGCGGTATAATGTCGATAGACGTCGGTCAAACGGAGGGCGCAATGTCCATAGGCATGAACCACTTTAAAACCATGCTCTATGTCATTCTTCCGCAGACCATACGCAATATCATCCCGCAGATAGGCAACAACCTCATAATCAACATCAAGGATACTTCCGTCATGTTCGTTATCGGCTACGCCGAGCTCTTCGCGGCTCACAAGGCTATCGTCGGCGCAAAGTATGTCTACTTCCCGTCGGCAGTTATAACGCTGACTATCTACCTGATAATGACGGTCATCTGCTCGCTTATCCTCAGACTGTGGGAGAAGAAGCTTGACGGTCCGGAGAACTTCGATCTCTCGACCACTGACACTCTCGCCCACACCAGCGGAATGTACTCATATGTCAAGAAGTCAAAGAAGGAGGGAAGATAATGTCAGAGCCTATTTTACAGATAAATCATCTTTCAAAGAACTTCGGCAGCCACGAAGTTCTGCGCGACATTGACTTTTCGGTCAATCCCGGCGATGTCACGAGCATCATCGGCGCATCCGGCTCGGGCAAATCGACATTGCTCCGCTGCATAAACCTGCTTGAGACTCCCTCCTCCGGCGAGATACTCTATCACGGCAAGAATATAGACCATATAAAGGGCGGCGCGAGCGCATACCGTTCGCACGTCGGCATGGTGTTCCAGTCGTTCAATCTTTTCAACAACATGACCGCTCTCAAGAACTGCATGATCGGTCAGACGAAGGTTCTCAAGAAGTCCAGAGCCGAAGCCAAGGCTTCCGCACTGCATTATCTTGAAAAGGTCGGCATGGCGCCCTACATCAACGCCAAGCCCTCCCAGCTCTCCGGCGGTCAGAAGCAGCGCGTCGCAATAGCCCGCGCGCTTGCGATGGAGCCCGAAGTTCTGCTGTTCGACGAGCCGACGAGCGCACTCGACCCCCAGATGGTCGGCGAAGTGCTCGAAGTCATGCGCAACCTCGCAAAAGAGGGTCTGACGATGATAGTCGTCACCCACGAGATGGCGTTTGCGCGCGACGTTTCAACTAATGTCGTATTCATGGCGGACGGACTCATCTGCGAACAGGGCAGTCCGAAGGATATCTTCGAGAATCCGCAGGATCCAAAGACGCAGGAGTTCCTTTCAAGATTCCTTGCGAAATAATCATAACCACTAGTAAACTAGTGGTTTGCACA
>ULYQ01049707.1_pt1 | contig 23641 bp, 15 predicted proteins | sample 1962271 | NCBI WGS metagenome assembly ULYQ01 (sample SAMEA4835865, study PRJEB28245) | human gut metagenome | biome: gut microbiome; material: fecal sample | place: Denmark | collected 2008
GTTTGAAGAGGATTTTACGAAAGTAAAATCCTCTTTTTTTATGCTTATAGCCATAGCCCTCCTATGGCGTTCTCGTAATCAAATAAAATTCTCGTTGTAGCCAGAGCTAATCAGTTTTACTTCCGTTTTTCAAATGTTGTCCGTCCATATTTCAAATGTAGTCCATTCGCACATCATATGAAATGCATTTGAAATACGAATGGACTACATCTTGTGAAGGGGCTTGTTTTTACTTCTGTCGTGGCACATACGGCACGTCGGCACGCGATGACTTGACATTGTAGTTGTTCATCCACTCTTCGAGCATGCGACGGTGCTGTGCCAATGTTTCGGCGTATGCGCTCTCCACGGCGAGGTTGCGTGTCTCGCCACGGTCACGACGCATGTCGTAGAGCTGTTCGCGATAGCGGCCCTTGTCGTACATCACATATTTGAAGTCGGGAGTGCGCAGTGACCATCCAAGTGTGCCCGAACCCTTGTCAAACATCGTTTCGGTTACTACATAGGGTTGGTGCGATGCGTTGGCGTTGCCGCTTTCGGCAATAGAACGGAACGAAACGCCACGTGTGCCTTGCGGTGTGCTGGCACCGACCCAGTCGCATATTGAGGCGAAGAAGTCGGGACCGTTGTTGATGAGTTGTGGCAATTGTTTGCCGGCGTTCTTCTTGCCGGGTAGCACGACAATCAGCGGAATGTTGGTCACTTCGTCATAAAGAGCCGACTTCTGGTTCCAGTGGTGTGCACCTGTACCGTCGCCGTGGTCGCTGGTGAATATCACTACGGTGTTGCGCCAGAGTGAATTCTTGTCTATTGCATCAACAATCTTACCTATTTCCTTGTCTACATGCTCCACCAGTCGGTAGTAGGCGTAACGGTATCGGCGCCAGTCGTCGTCGGTGTACGATGTTGTGGGGTATGCCGAATAGTTGAGCGATTTCTCGCGCTGTAGTATGTCGGCATCGTACGGACTGATGGCGTAGTTGGCGGGCAGACCCGGACATTGGCTTACGTCGGGCACTGAAATCTCGGCAAACGGCAGGTTTTGCTGACGTGCAAACTCGCAGATGTTGTGCGGATTGTCGAATGATGCCACGAGGAAGAACGGTCGCTCGGGTTTGCTGTGCTTGTTGAGGAAGTCGACGCATACTTCTGCCAGTCCGGCATCGTTGTGGTTGTGAATGTTGCGGAAACCGAACTCGCCGTCGGGTATGGATGCTGTGTGAGCGTGCCATTTTCCGGCATATGCGCATTCATATCCGGCATCGCCTACGAGTGTGCCGAGCGTGCGTGTGCGAACAGAGTCGGGTATAGGTGTTCCGTTGCGTTCTACGCCCAGCTCGTGTGCCATATATCCTGTGAACATTGACGCGCGCGACGGTCCGCTGAGTGGCGACGAGCAGTAGGCGTTGGTGAATGTCACGCCGGCAGCAGCCAGACGGTCGATGTTGGGTGTATGCAGGTCGGTGTTGCCAATGCAGCTCATGGCCGTTGCCGTCTGTTGGTCGGTCATGATGTAGATGATGTTGGGGCGCTGTGCAGCCATCGTTGTGATAGGCGCAAGTGCCAGCAGGGGTTTCAGTAGATGTCTCATTTCTTTATTATTGTTCTATTAGTATTATTTGAATATATGTTACGGTTTGCTTGTATTTGGGCCTTGTTATGCTTCGAAACGTCACTTAAACTATGAAAAAAAACGTAAAAATGCAACTTTTTAGTTATTTTTTTTCCGTTTTTTTTTGCAGCAATGGAAAATATTATTAATTTTGCCATCGTGTAAAGAATAACGCTAAATGTAGCGAAGATTTTTTTGATTTGTTTTAGTAGATTAGTTTTTAAGTAGTTTGTTTTTGAAAATCGGATGCCGTGAGGCACCCGATTTTTTTGTTTGTATTTTACTGTGTTTTTGTCTTCTTTTTTGTCTGTCTGCTTAATTTGTTATTTAGCATTGTAGACAGAGTGCTCATAGTGTTCATAGTGTTCGTAATAGTATTGTCCCTTACCTTTAGTGCGACTGCCGTATTCTATAGCGCGAGTAGGGCAGTGGTGATAGCATGCGAAACACGACAGGCATTTGCCGTTGTGTTTCCATACGGGTGTTTCTCCATTTTGGCATTCAATGTCGCTTGTGGGGCATACCTTTGCGCACTTGCCGCAATGTATGCATCTGTCCGGGTCGACACGAAACTTGCTGTCGCCTATAATCCAATTGACAAAGGCGTGACCTAAGAGTCGGCTGTTGATGCGTGGCCAGCGTCCTTTAGTTATGTTGAAAATACCACGTTGTTTGTCAAGTATGCTGTCTATGAATTGTGTGAGTATGCGGTGGGCTTGCATTTTTTTATGTATCTCACTTGACTCGTTGTCGAGATTCATAAATGGCAGACCTATGTACGATTCGGGCATAATCAGTGATATGGCGCTGTCGGCCTTCAGTCCTATGGCAGCCAGGTCTTTCTGGAATATGTCTACTGCTTCGCCTACGGTGTCACCGGCTGTGCAGATAATGTAGCAGTAGCGTCCTTGGGCGTTGGTTATGCGTAGTTTGGATATAAACTCCCTTACCATGAGTGGCGGTCGCCATCCATGTATGGGAAATAGGAATCCGATTGGTTCATCCGAATCAAGTGTATATTCGTGGATTTTATCGCTACCACCATGCTTTTTGCATTCGGCTGCAATGTCGACAATGTTGTCGCCTGTGAAGTATTTTATTCTTTTGGCTGCCCAGCGGGTGTTGCCTGTGCATGAAAAGTAGAAAACCATAAGCTTGCAGTGATAAGGATTGTGTATGAAACAAAAAGGCAGGGTGCGCTGTTGTCTTGTGCGTACCCTGCCTTTATATTGGTTTCGGTCTATCTGTGAGACCGTCTTTAGAATGTGCTTTTTATTTTGCTTCTTCCATTACGCCTTCGATGTACAGACGTGTAAGCTCGGTTACGCCGTTTGATCTGACTGTAATGGTCTTTTTGAAATGTCCCGGGAATGTGCCTCGACCGTTGTATGTCACCTTTATCTCACCCTTCTCGCCTGGCTTGATAGGAGTCTTGGTGAATGAGGGGATTGTGCATCCGCAGCTTGCAATGGCCTGATTGATTACCAGCGGTGCTGTGCCTTGGTTGACGAATGTGAACACGCACTTCTGTACAGGTTCTTTCTCTGAGAATTTTCCGAAGTTATAGTTTATCTTCTCAAATCTGATTGAAGCCTGTTTCTCTTGTGCCATTGTCATGCTGACGCATGCGATGAGCATGGCAAACACTATAAAAAATCTCTTCATATTATTTTCCAATTTTTTTATTGTTAATGTTATAACTCTGCAAAATTACAAAAAGATTTATGTCTTGGGCACAAAATGGGCATTTTTTTGCAATTATTATATTAAAATCTACCCTGTTCGCCGAGATAGCTGTCCTTGAATCCGAGGAAGTAGAGCACACCGTCGATGCCGATGGTGTTGATGCTCTGCTTGGCATTTGCCACAACGCGGGGCTTTGCATGGAATGCTATGCCCAGACCTGCTTCACCCAGCATTGGCAAGTCGTTGGCTCCGTCGCCTACGGCAATGGTCTGTGCCAGATTTACCTTCTCCACCTGGGCTATGAGTTTGAGCAGTTCGGCCTTGCGGTGTCCGTCTACTATCTCGCCAACGTAGCGTCCGGTGAGCTTGCCGTTGTCGTCTATCTCCAGCTCATTGGCATAGACGTAGTCGATGCCGTACTTGCGCTGCAGGAATTCGCCGAAATAAGTGAATCCACCGCTGAGGATGGCTATCTTGTAGCCGCAACGCTTGAGCACAGCCATCAGACGGTCTACACCCTCTGTGATAGGCATGTTGACGGCTATGTCTTCAAACACGCTTGAGTCCAAACCTTTCAGTAGTGCCACGCGACGTGTAAAGCTCTCCTTGAAATCTATCTCGCCACGCATGGCGCTCTCGGTGATTGCCTTCACCTCAGCACCTACACCGGCACGCTCGGCAAGTTCGTCGATACACTCGGTCTGGATGAGTGTAGAGTCCATATCGAAGCAGATGAGTCGGCGCATGCGGCGATACATGTCGTCACGTTGGAATGAGAAGTCTATCTCCATTTCCGACGATATGTGCATCAGTTCCTCCTGCATGGCAGCACGGTCGGTAGGTGTGCCGCGCAGCGAGAACTCGATGCAGGCACGCACGTTGCGTTCCGGGTGCTTTATGCTCATGCGTCCGGTGAGTCGTAGTATTGAGTCGATGTTGAGTCCTTGGTTGGTTATGACTCTTGTAGCTGCTTCTATCTGCTTTGCCGAGAGCGAGCGGCCTATGAGCGTGAGTATGAATCGGTTCTTGCCCTGGCCGTTTACCCAGTTCTCGTATTCGTCGTCGGTGACGGGTGCGAATCCGATGTTCACTCCCAGTTCGGTGGCTTTGAACAGCAGTTCCTTCATAACCTGTCCCGAAGCATTCTCGTCTATGCGTATGAGGATGCCCAGCGACAGTGTTGAGTGGATGTCAGCCTGGCCTATGTCCAGTATCTTGGCATCCTTGCTGGCAAGGATTTCCATTATGGATGTGGTCAGACCTGGGCGGTCGTTGCCCGTTATTCTGATTAGTATCTGTTCTTCTTTCGTATTGTTAGTTTCCATTTATTCTATTGGTTATTCTTCTGCAAACAGTCGTATGCGCTGTTCTTCCGACAGTTTGCACACAATCAGCTGGTTGTCTTTTTCGGCTACGATGTAGCCGTCGAGTCCCTGCACCACCACTTTTTTCTCCTCTGTGGTGTGTACAATGCAGTTGTGTGAGTCTATCATGTGTATGTTCTCGCCTATGAGGGCGTTGCCGTAGAGGTCTTTGTGGGTCTGCTCCATGAGCGAAGTCCATGTTCCGAGGTCGCTCCAGCCGAAGTTTGCCGGACAGACGAATATCTCTTCAGCCTTCTCCATGATGGCGTAGTCTACCGATATGTTGTCGCATTCGGGATAGCGGCTGTCTATTGTGGGCTGTTCTTCGGGCGTGCCGTATATGTCGAGCATGCCTTCGAACACCTTACTTATAGTAGGGCTGTACACGCGGAAGGCGTTGACTATGGTTGAAACGCTCCATACGAAGATGCCTGCATTCCAGAAATAGTTCTTGTGTGAGATGTATTCCTTAGCTGTTTCGTAGTCGGGCTTCTCGCGGAACGAGTCGATGCGGTATATCTCCTTGTTGCGTGGCGACGCAGTAGAGAGGTCTGCCTGGATATATCCGTAGCCCGTCTCCGGGCGTGTAGGTGTCATGCCGAGCGTCACGATGGCATCGGTCTCTGACGTGAAGTTCATACACAGGCGTATGATACGTCTGAATTCCTCGTTGTCGGTCACGATATGGTCGCTTGGTGTTATCACCACATTTGCCTTAGGGTCTTGCGACTTGATGCGCCAGCTTACGTAGGCTATGCACGGGGCGGTATTGCGTCGGCATGGCTCAAGCAATATGTTCTCAGCCTTTACTTCGGGCAGTTGCTCTCGAACGACGTCGGCATACTTCTTATTTGTCACTATCCACACGTTCTCGGGCGGACAGATGCCCTTGAACCTGTCGTATGTAAGTTGCAGAAGCGATCGACCGACACCAAGGATGTCGATGAACTGCTTCGGGCGGTCGGCTGTGCTCATAGGCCAGAATCTGCTGCCTACGCCACCTGCCATAATAACAAGATGATTACTTACTCGAGCCATAAAAAAGTTTATTGTTTATCTTGCAAAGATAGGAAAAATTGGCTATATTAGAAACTTTTTAGGCTATGGTTTTCAGAAAACTGCGTTTTTATCTGCTTTTATAGCATGTCGTCAAACAAAAAGCCCATTTCCGGTTCGGTATTCTGGGGGGCTTCTTGTAGTGAAGGTTCGCTGTTGTCGTCACTAAATTCGAGCATAAGCTGCTGCGCGGCTTGCGACGATGTGTTGATTTTGTAGTATCCTCGCTTGTCGCAACGGCACACAAGTGAGTCGTACGACTGCGAATTGGCATTGAGCCATTGGCGTACACAATTGTAAATATCGTCAATATGTACGGGCGTGAACAGCGTGTTGCACGTATTGTATACATGCAACGCAATCTTGCGTACGGGCAGTCCGCTCTCGCCGGCTTCGCACAGCACGCTGATTATATCGTTAGCGTATTTGTTGGATTCGCGCATATCATTAGGAAAGTTTCGCCTATACAAACTGACAAAAAGAAAGCTGCACACATATCATACATACGATATGCATGCAGCTATCTTTCTTATAAGATAGAAACGGATATTCTATTTTACATTAAGCTAAAGTAACGAGGTTGTCCTCATTCTTTACCTTGCCCTCTTTCAAGAGCCATCCTGTACCGAGGTAGACTTCCTCAGTAGAAATCTTTGCGGCTTTAGCTATCTCAGCTACGCTCATAGCCTTGCCTGCAGCTGCCAATGCCTGGTAAACGTCACCAGCACGGAAACCAGCGTTTTCTGCGCTTACTGCTACCTCTACAGCCTTCTTGCAGGTTGCACGCTTAGTAGTAGTTGCCTTAGCTGCAGTAGTTTTCTTGGCTGCAGTTGTTTTCTTTTCTGTTGCTTTCTTTTCTGCCATAATTTTGTGTAAATAACATTAATATAACGCTTCTCGTTAGCGTTTGTCTTTTTTATACGTTTGCAAAATTAGTCAAATATTTTTGCAAAAGTGTAACGAATATATGAAAAAAGCCCGCCGAAGCGAGCTTTTCATTATATTTGTTTAATTTTCTTGACGTAGGTCAACTTTGAGTTGCAGTTCATCAAGCTGTTTCTGGTCGATTGCTGACGGTGCGTCGAGCATAACGTCGCGTCCGCTGTTGTTCTTCGGGAATGCTATGCAGTCGCGTATTGAGTCGAGTCCTGCCATGATCGAAACGAAGCGGTCGAGACCGAAAGCGAGTCCTGCGTGAGGAGGTGCTCCATACTTGAATGCATTGATGAGGAATCCGAACTGTGCCATGGCACGCTCTTCGGTGAATCCGAGAATTCCGAACATCTTCTCCTGCAGTTTGCTGTCGTGGATACGCAGGCTTCCGCCGCCAACTTCGATACCGTTGCATACGAAGTCGTAAGCTTTGGCGCGTACCTGTTCCGGATGTGAGTCGAGCAATGGTATGTCGTCGGGGTTAGGCATAGTGAAGGGGTGGTGTGTTGCCATAAGGCGCTGTTCCTCATCGCTCCACTCGAACAGCGGGAAGTCGATAATCCACAGACACTCGAACTTGTTCTTGTCGCGCAGTCCGAGACGGTCGCCCATCTCCAGACGCAGTGTGCAGAGCTGTACGCGTGTCTTGTTGGCGTTGTCGCCAGAGAGGATGAGCACGAGGTCGCCGTCCTTGGCGCCAGTTGTATCTTTCACCTTGGCAAGAACCTCGGGCGAGTAGAACTTGTCGACCGATGACTTCACGGTGCCGTCCTCGTTAAACTTGATGTATACCAATCCCTTGGCGCCTACCTGCGGACGCTTTACGAAGTCGGTAATCTGGTCGAGCTGCTTGCGTGTGTAGTTGGCGCAACCTGGTACGCATATGCCGCCGATGTATGTAGCGTCGTTGAATACAGAGAATGTGCCGGTGCCCTTGAGATCGTCCATGAGCTCTACGAACTCCATGCCGAAGCGCAAGTCGGGCTTGTCGCTACCGAAACGGCGCATAGCCTCGTGCCATGTCATCTGCTGGAGCTTGGCTGGCAGCTCTACGCCACGAATCTCCTTAAACAGGTGGCGTGCCATATCCTCAAAGAGGTTGATTACGTCGTCTTGGTCGACAAACGACATTTCGCAGTCGATCTGTGTGAACTCTGGCTGACGGTCGGCACGAAGGTCTTCGTCGCGGAAGCACTTGGCTATCTGGAAGTAGCGGTCGAATCCGCTCACCATGAGCAGCTGCTTCAGTGTCTGCGGGCTCTGTGGCAGAGCGTAGAACTGACCCGGGTTCATGCGCGAAGGCACAACGAAGTCGCGCGCACCCTCAGGTGTAGAACCGATAAGGATAGGAGTCTCAACCTCGATGAAGTTCTGAGCATCGAGGAAGTTGCGTATGAGGATAGTCATGCGGTGGCGCAGCTCCAGGTTCTTGCGCACAGTAGGACGACGCAAGTCGAGATAGCGGTACTTCATGCGGATATCGTCGCCGCCGTCGGTATTGTCCTCAATAGTGAACGGAGGTGTAGCACTCTCTGAAAGGATGTTCAACTCAGTGGCGATGATTTCGATATCGCCAGTAGGAAGGTTGGCGTTCTTGCTTTCGCGCTCATTGACAACGCCAGTCACCTGGATGCAGTATTCACGTCCGAGTTTGCCTGCACGTGCGCAAAGCTCGCAGTCGTCCGAGTCGTTGAAGACAAGCTGTGTGATGCCGTAGCGGTCGCGCAAGTCAACAAATGCCATACCGCCCATCTTTCTAACGCGCTGTACCCATCCGGCAAGTGTTACGGTCTTGCCGGCATCGGAGAGACGTAGCTCTCCACAAGTGTTTGTTCTATACATATATATTATAGTGTATTTATTTATTCCGATAATATGCGCTAATACCACGCAAAGTTATAGCGTTTATTCCGAACCACCAAATTTATAGCATAATTTTAGTCTCTATTTCCTTTCAGCGCGTTTTCTAACGTCTATTTTGTAATGAAAAGAGTCTATCTTCTTATCATTATCTTCTTTCCGCCATTGATATATATGCCAGATTGTGTGGGGCGATGGTTGTAGCGTCGGCCTTGCATATCGTACCAGATAGTTGAGAGATTCTGCTTGTCGACAGTCTGGATATTGATTCCGGTAGACATTAGGTCCGTTACGTCTTTTATTGTGTAATGTTTTTGGCTGTCTTTTTCATTCGAAATTTCAATGTATGTATCTTTCTTCAGGTCGTATACGTTGATGGTCTGTTGATTGCCAGAGTCAGTATTGAAAACGAACGAAATCATATTGCCGCGTTCGGCTATGCGGTAGGTCTTGTAGTACCACTTCTTGCCATCTATTGTTTTTGTAGCGGTTACAGCGTCGCCAGGCCATTTGCCCGTTGTCGTGAAGTTTTCGCCCGACATGTCTTCCCATGCCCAGAAGTTCACGCTTTTCCATCCAACATTGTCAACATTTACGTATACTGTGATGTTGTACGGAGTGAATGCTTCAGGCTTTGAAATGTCGTATGTGCGTGTTGCTATAGCCGACACTGTTGAGCCCGTGAGCAGTCCCACCTTGAGCGTTGTCGTGCCCATGGGGATGTTTATTGTTGTGCCGCTCGCAGCCTTACGGCTTTTGGCAGTAGGTTCGGTTCCGTCGGTGGTGTACACAAGTTGCGCTCCCTGCTTGTTGCTTACGGCTGTAAGGCGAGCCTTCTGTACATCGTCATAATGTCCCGAAGGCAGGTCAATCCATGCTATGTTGCTGCTGTTGCTGAGCAGGTAGCGGTAGTGATAGCCGCGCAGTATTTCGGTGTATCCCGAAGGAGCGGCGTACTTGTTGGCATTGGCTCCCATCACGGCGTACAATGTTCCCTTTGAACCTTCGGTCTTCAAGACGTTGCAGTTTGCGGCTACTCTCACGTTGAATGTAGTATTGCTGGTATTGGTAATGCCGGCAATGTGGCGGGCGTTGATCATCATCTTGATGTCGGTGGGGTAGGCTTGCCAGTGCTTGTAGAACACGCATGGCGTGCCGCATGATGCCAGAATAAATGCGTTGGCGGCAAGTGTGTCTTTGCGTATCGGGTCTTGCTTTTCGTCGCTTGAGCGGTATTCGGTGTCGTGGTTTTCAACGAAAGTTACAGCATACTGACGGTAAGTGGCATCGCTTATGAGCCCGCTCTTTGCCATGCTGCCCCAATTATTGGCGATGAGGTCGCGTACGGCGTAACGTATGGGGAAGTCGAAGGCTGCTGATGTGGGGACTTCGTTCACCTTGGTGGCATTTATCCATGTCTTGACGGTGGCAACGTTGCCGTCCCAATATTCACCTACCGAGAAGCGAGGCTTGGCTGCCGTGTTGTATATTCCGGTGAACTTGCCTGCGTAACCCTTCACCATGTCGTAGCGGAATCCGGCGTAGCCGAAGTCGTTGAGCAGCATGTCGAGATATGCCTTTACTACAGTCTGCACGTTGGAGCTGTTGTGGTCGAGGTCGCGCATGCCGTCCCAGCCGTCGCCCGTATCTTTATTGCTGCTAAGGGTAATCTTTGGTGTCTGTTTGTTAGCCCATGCCAATGTTTTTCCATTGTCATCATTACTGCAGATGTCGGTAGAATTCATCTTGTAGGTTACGCCCTTATATTTCTCTACGGGGAAGTCGGTCCAGCTTGTCAGTGTGTTGCGGTGGTTGATTACAACATCTGCAATGGTGCCTATTCCTTTGCTCTTGAATGTCTTGATCATAGAGCGCAGTTGGGCTTCGTTGCCAAACGAGCTGTTGTAATTGCTAAACCAGTAGAGGTCGTTGTATCCCATTGAGTTTCCGCTGCTGGTGCAGTTGGCGCTCTGCGGAATCCATACAAGGTTGAAGTATGGTGCAAGGTCGTCGGCTTGGGCTTCAAGATTGCTCCATCTGGATGCTCGGTATGAGTCCCAATAGAATCCTTGCAGCATCACTCCGTTGTAGTTGGCGGGCCAACCTTGAGCCTGCATGCTTAGTGATGCCATAAGGGCAACGAGGGTCGTGTAAATCTTCTTCATCTTATTCTGTTTTTAGTTACTTTTTGTTTAATTGGTTTATCACTACTACTAACTATTTACTACTACTACTAACTATTTACTATTACTTACTACTACTTTTCAACATAATAAAATGACTGCTTATTTGGTTACAACTACTTGCATCACGCAACTAAATGAACCTTTTATTTTTATGCTTCAAAGTTACTTCAAATTCCATTATAGGTGTATATAATTTATGTGCAAACGTGCAAATGAAATGTGCAAACGTTTGCATATCAGCGCCTGATAACAAAAGAGACCACTCACACATAGTGAGCAGTCTCATACAATCCAAATTAAAACGTGTAAAACCTTAATTAACCTTTGAGGTAGTAGTTGTATATGATTTTGAAAGTACAGTTGTATATTCTTCTCCAAATTTACTTATAATTCCTTTATAGATATATATAATTAATGTGTAAACGTGCAAATAAAATGCGTAATCGTTTGCATTTCAGTTAGGTATGGACTTTATAATAACACTTGATGCTATATGCCATTCAACAAAATAGGCGACTCTCGCAGATTGAGAGCCGCCTATTGATTATACTGTGTTTATTCAGGTGAAGTTGCTTATTTCACTGTGCAGTAGATATTATCAGAAGTCTTTCTTGTAGGATACAACTTGATAGTGTTGCCAGCTACTGAGATGTCGCTGCCACCAGCTGTGAGGTTGTCGATGCTTCCACCGAGGTTGACAGCCCAATCTCCGTTTACGCGGAACTTCCATCCGTCAGCTGTTACGCCGACATTGGTTGCCTCGAAGCAATACTCCTCAGCGTTCCATGTCATGACAACGTCGCCGCCCCATTCGTTGAATTTACCGATGATGCCCATTTTCTCCACCTTAGTGGCTGTGATTTTGCCTTCAGAGAGATTTACGTCCATGTAGTAAACGCCTTCTCCTGCATTCACGCCGATGTTGTCACCCTCGTTGGTTGCAGCACCTGAGAATGTGCTTAAGGCGCCAGCGCCGATGGCGTTGTTCCAGTCTCCAGGTTTACGCTGGAACTTGAACTGGAAGCCTGAGCCGTTAGGATCAGCCAGATAAACGTAGCCTGTGTATACGCCCTTTGCCTCGTCCACGAGAGCGAGCTTCTGGTCGGATGACTTCCAAACATCAGTGCTGCCGATGAAGTAGATGAACGGATCGTAGTTGACTTCCTCGATGGTGTAAGAATAGTCCATCATGTTGATGGTGAGCTTGTACTTGCCAGCTTTGGCAATCTTGCCAGCCTTAGCGTCACCGTTGGTCAACAAACCAGTCATGCTGTCGTCGCCGTCAACCTTAGGACCTACTACGCCGGCAGCCCAGATGTCGCCAGCAGATTCGATGTTCTTCTTAGGAATAATCTTCCAGTACTGGTCTGCCTTTGTTGTCTCGAAGCTTACGGTGAAGACCGGATCCTCATATACATCCTTGTCGCTGTGATTGAATGCCTTTGCGGCTTCTTTCGTCCAGCCGTCATGTGCTTCAGTGGTGAACATGTCGCCTACGAGGTAATAGCCCTCTTCAATAACCGGAGCCTCAGGAATGGCCTTAACCTGGAATGTTGCAGATGTAGCCATCTTCACGGCTGTTGAGCCATTGCTTACCCATGCGTCAAGAGTAGCATCGATGTCGCGCTCTAAAGGACGCTTTCCCCACTTATCTACGATATAGCTTGTCAATTCGGCTGTTGCCATGTTGCCATCAGCATCAATGTCGAATGACTGACCGTCGAAGTTAATCTTATAATTAGGTGTATAAGCAGCGTTGGAAGAAGTGGGAGCAACAATGCTCGCCACTTTTACCTTCTCTGTATTAACGTCAGCCAAGTTGATGACATCAACTGGAGCTACGCTACCATTGCCGAATGTTACGGCATCCTCCTGTGGATTGGTCTGTGGTTTACCCCAATCGGTGAAGTCCTCGGTGCAAGACACCATAGACATCAGCAGGGTCATTCCCAATAATATTTTCTTAATCATAATTGTCTATACTTTAAGTGATTTACAATTTAACGATGCTGAATGCACCTGTGATATCGTTGAATGAGATGACGTACTTGCCTTCTGCCAAGCCGATGTTCTTGCCACCTGCATCACACTTTCCATACATGTTGATAGCGCCATCTTCTGCACCATATCCCCAGCTGGTGTCCCAAGAACCTTCAATCTTGAACTTGAACTGTGCAGTCTCGCCGGCAGGAACATCCATTACATAGTACCAAGCGTGATTCTCAACGCCCTCAGTGTTGTAAGGAAGCATTGGAGTGTCTACCCAATCGTTGAATGAGCCACTAATCTGGATAGTACCATAGTTGTTTACTGCACCCTCGTACTTCTCCATCTTGGCTGTATTGTTGGCGGTGTTCAATGTGATTGTGTAGTAACCGTCTGCTCCTGCAAGGATATGACCACCATCGCTATTAGTTGAACCACGATAGGCGATATTGTCCTTCAGCTTTCCACCGCCGTCCATACTGTAGTCCCAAACGAAGCTTGAAGGCAGAATCTTGAAACCTGCTACAGCAGATTCTGCTTTGTCGTTGAATTCGTCTGTAAGGAAGTAGTTGGTGTATTCAATCTCACCCGTACCGGTCTTCTTGTCGTAACGGAAGTTGGGCTTCATGAACATAGGAAGATTTTCCACACCAATTGACTCCTTATTGTCGCCCCACTTGCCACCGAACATGTTGCCTACAAGATACCACATTATCGGTGTGGCATCCTTCAATTCAACATAGTAAGGTTTTGCTTTGAAGGTGACAGTGTTTGATGTAATAGGGTTGAGACGTTTGTTACCTTCCACTATATAAGCATTGATACGGATGCTTACCTCCTGCTCGGCAGGAACTTCGTTCTCCTTGAATTTAAGGACACGCACCAGACTCTTGTCTATTTCTTCAGCCGAGATAGTAGCATTGCAATACTGTGTTGTCGGGCTGAGAATATCGTAGTCGGCAACCTTTTCACCACTCTCATCGTTTGCGGCTTCATCGGCAGAAACGGTGAACGAGTTCTTTGGAGATACCTGTATCTCGTACGTTACGTTAAGAGGAGCATTGTCGGCTGTGTACTTAGGCTGTGACCATGTAAAGTTAAGCTCCTTGGATTTCTCCAAATCAATAAGTCCGTTGGCATATTCAGGAGTATTCAATTTGAACTCTGTAGGCTGAATCAGCGTAGGGTTAGAGTCGTTGTCATCCGAACATGATGCGAATAAGCTGATGATGCCGAAAAGCAGAGCACCCATCATATATTTATTCTTCATATTGCGTTTATTTTATACTTCTATTATACTTTAATTATTTTTACTCGTTATATCCGTCAATTTGGGTCAGGTTCTTGTTGGCAAGAATCTCTGAAGATGGGAGAGGATATACGTTCTTGGTCTTGTCGAAGTTTGCGCCATTGTCGCTACCACCCTTCAACTCCCATTTGTATGTGGCCTTGTTGCCACCATACTGATTGAAACGAATCAAGTCGGTACGACGTAAACCTTCGCAGTACAGCTCACGGGCACGCTCGTCGAGCACGTCATTAAGGGTGTAAGATGAATGCTCTTCAGCGTGGGCGCGTTCGCGAAGCTTGTCAATATAACCCTTAGCCTTATCCGAACCCTCACCATTAAGGTGCATCTCTGCCTCTGCTGCATTGAGGTAAGCCTCAGCTACACGGAAGAGGAAGAAGTCTGTGTCTACAAACTTGCTATCGTGTGGGGTACCACCTTCAGCGTAGTTGTTGTTCCACTTGGGTGTCACAATACCTGAGAAGAAACTTTTGTTTTCGCCAAGTTCCAAGGTGCGTTCGTTCTTATCGTTACCCTTTCCCCAGAAAATTGCACGGTCGTCAATATTCATTGCACGAATATCCTTAGCCTCCTTCTTTACTACAACAGAAGGATTATTAAAGAATACCTTCAGGAATGAAGGACGAACGCGCATACCCGACCAAGCATTCTCAGTGGTACCGGCATCCTTGCCTGTAACGCTCTTCATTGCATCATTCCAAAGAGCAGCTACATAGAATAGCGAACCGCCATATCCCTGGGTAATAGTGCCGTCTTGCATCAATGGAAGCAAAGCCTCACAACTTGCACCGTTCGATCCGTTATCGCCCATAAAGAGCAGGTCGTATGGCTTGTAGCCATTGGCTTTTGCTGCTTCAGATATTTTGCTGTCATCGAAGAGGGCATATTCAGAATTAATAACATTCTCAGCGTACTGAAGTGCCTTGTCCCAATAAGGATTGTCCTGACCGTCGTTGTTAAGGTAAGTACCTGCATTGAGATACAGACGGCTTAAGAGCAACCAGCATGTGCCTTTGTCAACGCGACCATAGTCGGGGTCATTGTCTTTTTCAGGCTTTGCCTCCAACAAGTCAGGCTCTGCTGCAAGCAATTCTTTTTCTATCCAGTTGAACAAGAACTCTCTACCCAGCTGAAGAAGTTCTGCACGAGTGTATGTCTTGTTTGCTTCAAACTTAGGGTTGTAGGTATGTGCCTGATACGGTGACTCTGATGAACTCTTTTCAACGAAAGCAGGATCACCGAAGAAGTCAAGCATCAGGAAATAGTTGTAAGCACGAATTACACGTACCTCTGCATATCTTGCCTTGTCCTCTTTGGCTGCATCAATGTTCAAGTAATTATTCTCAAACGAAATGTTAGACATCAAACGATAGTACAGGTACTTCAGGGTTGGTGTGGCTGCGTTGTACTTGTTGTAGCTGATATCCACAAGACCACCGTCTGACCACCAGCAGATAGCTTCGTCGGTAGGCAGCTCGTTGAAGTTGAAAATGTTGCGGAGTAGGGTTGACTTACCAGCGTCGTCGATGGTGAAATCGGCATTACCGTCATTGCCCTCCATAATAAGACCCGCATAGCATTTGGTGTATAAGCCTAAAGTGCTTGGATTCGTTTCAACATTAGGGTCAATGTTTCCCTTATCCAAATCTGCCATACAAGAACTCAAGCTTGCTGAAAGCAGAAGAGCTGCAGCCGGGGCAATTGTTTTGAATTTATTGAGTTTCATATTGAAATCCGTTTTTAGTTGTTAGAAGTTGAGGTTGAGACCGAGCAGGAATGTGCGGCAACGTGGATAGACATTACTGTCCTTACCTGATGTCATTTCCGGCTCAAGACCTTTGTACTTTGTGATAGTAAATACGTTAGAGCATGAAGCATAGATACGACCTGAGATACCATGGTATTTACCCATCTTCAATACATTGTTGAAGTTGTAGCCCAATGTGATATTGTCGCACTTCAAGAAGCTGGCATTCTGTACAAAGTAATCGGTAAGAGGATAGTTGTATGATGTCCAGCCTAAGGTAGTTATATCCTTTGTGGCGTTCTCATAATATCCCTTTGAATTGTAGAGTTCTGAGGTATTGGCTTTACTTTGTTCATATCCGTTATAAACATAGTTGCCTAAGCTGAAACGGAAGTTACTGCCGAGATCCCAGTTCTTGTATGAAACCTTAACGTTAAAACCGCCAGTCCAAGGAGCTACGATATTCTTATAGAAGTATCTGTCGTTCTCGTCAATCACACCATTACCATCGCGATCTACGTAGCAGCCCATGATAGGACGTCCGTTCTCGTCATATACCTGCTGGTAAACCAAGAAAGAGTTGGCTGGCTGTCCTACCTTATGATAGGTGATGGGCTGATTCTCACCAACCTGCATACCTGCCTCAATCATATCACGACCGCCAGCAAGTTCGGTAATCTTGTTCTTGTTGTAAGCAGCGTTGACACCAACTTCTACAAACCAGTCTTTTGTCTGGATAGGACGACCTGTGATGGCAACTTCAAAGCCCTTATTTTCCAATGTACCGGCATTCATCAAGAGTGCATTGTCAAAGTTCTGACCTGCAGAGATAGTTGTAGTACTGAGCAAGTCGGTTGTCTTGCGATAATACGCATCAAGGTTTAAGGTAAGTCTTTGATCGAACATACCATAGTCGATACCGACGTTCCATGTGGTGGTTGTCTCCCAAGTCAAATCGTCATTGTATGCCAATGGGAGAAAGAGTGTTCCAGGGTTGTTCTTAATGCCACCGATAGGATAAAGGTGGTGATTACTTGTACTCTTTTTGTAAGTAAGGGTATAGTATTCCTTACCAGTGTCTTGCTGACCTGTCTTACCCCAACCAAGACGAAGCTTAAAGTCGCTGATAGCATTGACATCCTTCAAGAAACTTTCTTCTTTAACACGCCATGCAAAGGCTGCTGATGGGAAGAAACCCCAACGGTTTCCGTCAGAAAAACGGCTTGAACCGTCATAACGGGCAGTGAATGTAAGGAGATAACGATCCAACAATGAATAGTTGGCACGGCCATACCAGCTTACGAGATAGGTCTGACCCTTCCACTTCTTTGTGTCGTACGACTTTACTGTTCCAGCAAGAGCTTCGCCCTTGTCATTCTTACCTTCGTTGGTAGAAGGATACATTGATCTGCTCCATTCGTTTCCCCAATATTTCATGTGGCTATACTCGTAACCAGCCATGATGTCGAAGTGGTTCGCCTTGTTGAAGTCCTTGGTGTACTGAGCATAGGCTGTTGCCAAGACGTTATACTTCTTTTCTGTATTCTCGCTGTCGCCACCATAGTAGTATCCGTAGGTAGATTGCGGGTTCTTGTGGTCGTACTCGCCACCGTCAGTGTATTCACCGGCTAAGTTGGCGTGCAGATGAAGGTCTTCAAAACCATGTACCTTATAGTCAGCCTCTACATTACCCAAAAGAATGTTGGCACTCTTGTAGAAATTGTAGTGGTCAACCAACTCAACTGGGTTAGAAGGAGATTGATCTGACATACGGTCATATGGGTATGTTGAATCATATGATGTAGTAGCCTTTGTCCACTGCCAATAGCCGCCCCAGTTCTTGAATCTGTCGTCACTGCTCTTCACTGGGCGAGTCGGATCCATAGTGATAGCTGCGCCAACTGCACCCTGTCCGCCTGGATTTGTCTTTGAGTAAGAGTACTTACCGTTGATATTCAGGTTGAGATGCTTGTTGAGCAATGAAGGATTTAGGTTGACGCCTGCTGTAACGCGCTCGTATCCTGAACCCTTCAAGATACCGTCCTGGCTTGTGTAGCCTACGCTTATGCGATAAGGCATTGACCAAGACTGCTTGCTAATGCCACCTGAGAGGCTTACATTATGCTCATGGCTTATACCTGCACGGTATATTTCGTCCTGCCAATCGGTGTCGTATGTGCCTGCTGCATAGTTGGGTGTGCCGTCTGCATTGAACTCCTTCCAGCCTAAGCCTTGGTAAGCTGAAGAGTCTTCGCCGTAATAATTCTTGATGAAGTCGACATATTCTTTTGCGTTCATCACATCCAGCTTCTTGGCGATGGTGCTTACTGAAAGTGTACCATTGTAAGAAATCTGTGGCTTCTGACCGCTGCGACCCTTCTTTGTTGTAATGATGATAACACCATTCGAACCACGCGAACCGTAAATAGCGGTTGCCGAAGCGTCCTTCAATACGGTGAAGCTCTCGATATCATTAGGATTAACGAGCGAGAGTGGGTTGTTTACACCCTTAGTGTTATTGTTATCCATTGGCATACCATCGATAACAATCAACGGGTTGTTGCTTGCGGTAAGAGAAGCACCACCGCGAATACGAATCTGTGCACCTTCGCCAGGAGCGCCAGTTGAAGCGTTTACATTTACACCGGCAATCTTACCCTGGATCATGTCCTGAGCCGAAGTAATGATACCATGGTTTTTCTCATCTGGCTTGAGGGCTGTAACCGAACCAGTCAAGTCGTTCTTCTTAGCCACACCGTAACCGATGACTACAACCTCGTTAAGTTGTTTGTCATCGCTTGCGAGTGTTACTGTCATGTTGCCAGATGCCTTTACGGTCTGTGGCGACATACCCAAGAAGGTGAATGTTAGTTCAGTACCAGGAGCTGCATCGATAGAGAAGTTACCGTCAATGTCGGTAATGCCAACTGCTTTACCCTTAACGGTGATGGTAGCGCCCATGACAGGTTCGCCCGAAGCATCTTTTACATGTCCCTTGATGGCATTGTTCTGCGCAAAGGAACTTGTTGCAAGGAGAAGACCACCAGCCAATGCCAGTGTCCTCAGAGGCAATTTTATTCTCAACTGCTTCATTTTTTGCATGTTTTTAGTTATTACTACATTATGTTGTTTTTAATCAATTCTATCTCATCAAAAACATTTTGCCTTTGTAGTGAACAGTTATCGAACTTTCGCTAAGGGTAGAATGGTTTTTTAATAGAGTATGAGGTTTAAGTAATCGACCTTTCGTCTTTCTGCCTGCAAATTTATTGTCTTTATGTTTTGGTTGTATCCATTTTGTACGGAAAACAGTCCTTTTTTTAGTGCAAACGTTTGCACCCCGTTTTTTTATTATTGTGCAATATGGCACTGTTGCATTCGAAAATTATGGCTAATTTTGCAGCGTAACAGAAAACCATGTCAGAAAATTTACCTATAACAATGAAGGATATTGCCCGAGCATTGGGCATTTCCATAGCTACAGTGAGCCGTGCGCTCAACGACAGTCCGCGCATCAGTTCGCTGCAACGCAAGCGTATCCAGGAATATGCCAAAGAGCATAACTTCTATCCAAACGTAATTGGTGAAGCATTGCGCCATAACCGCATCCAGCCTCTTAAGGTGATAGGAGTCATCGTTCCCGAGTTTGTACATTATTATTTTGCGTCAGTGCTGTCTGGCATTGAGGAGAAAGCCCGTTCATGTGGCTATCGTGTGATGGTGGCGCAGAGCAATGAACGATATGATAAGGAAGTCGCTATCTGCGACGACTTCTTTAAAAACAAGGTGTGTGGCATCATTGTGTCGCAAGCCAAGGACACCAAGCAGTACGATCATTTCCGCCGGCTTATGGACAATGGAGTTCCTCTCGTGTTTTACGACCGTATATGTACGGGCGTAAATGGGTCGCGAGTGGTAGTGGACGATTATAATGGAGCTTATTCTGCCGTTTCACATTTGATAGAAACCGGATGTAAGCGCATTGCCTTTTATGGCTCGCCTATGAATCTGGAGTTGTCGAAGAACCGATACAACGGCTATCATGACGCACTTGTAAAGAATGGACTGAAGGTGGATAAATCTCTTGTCAGATTATGCGACAATCGTATGCAGGCTGAGGCTATCACTCCCGAGATTCTTTCATTGCCTGCCCATGAGCGTCCCGATGCATTCTTTGCCATCAACGACGATACAGCCATAGGCATACTGTATACAGCCAAGCGCATGGGATTTCGTGTTCCCTTGGATATCAGTGTGTGTGGATTTACCAATGGCAACCGTGCTATAGCTTGCGACCCTATGCTCACCACAGTGGAACAACGTGGTGTGACGGTAGGCGAGGAGGCTGCCAAAATACTTATAGGTCAGGTTGAAGGTACGCTGCCACGTAATGAGGTGGTGTTGCGAGTGGTGCTCGCTCGTCTGGTTGTGAGAGACACGACACGTTGAACTTAGGAGCTTGCTCCTGTCGATAGCAGAACTTAAATATAAATTAAAACCAAATAACAATGATTCAAAAACCTAATCTTTCGTTCTGGAAACTCTGGAATTTGAGTTTCGGATTCTTCGGCGTACAGATAGCTTACGCTCTGCAAAGCGCCAACATATCACGTATTTTTGCCACATTGGGAGCCGACCCCCACAATCTTAGCTATTTCTGGATATTGCCTCCGTTGATGGGCATACTGGTGCAACCGATAATTGGTACTTTGAGCGACAAGACATGGTGTCGTTTCGGTCGTCGCATCCCTTATCTTTTTGTAGGTGCCACTGTGGCGGTGCTTGTTATGTGCCTTTTGCCCAATGCGGGTTCGTTCGGTATGGCTGTTGGCACGGCTATGATATTCGGTCTTATCTCGCTTATGTTTCTCGACACAAGCATTAATATGGCAATGCAGCCGTTCAAGATGCTCGTTGGCGACATGGTCAACGAGAAGCAGAAGTCGCTCGCTTATTCAATACAGTCGTTCCTCTGCAATTCGGGTTCGCTTGTAGGCTATATGTTCCCATTCTTGTTCACAGCTCTTGGCATAGCCAACGAAGCTCCTAAGGGCGTTATCCCCGACTCGGTTATCTACTCGTTCTATGTAGGTGCTGCCATACTCATTCTTTGTGTCATCTACACCACATTGAAGGTGAAGGAGTGGAATCCTGAAGAATATGCTCAATATAACGAGGCTGATCCCGAGGCTAATGAGAAGAGTGCAGGCTGGATAACACTCTTGAAGAATGCACCGTCGATGTTCTGGAAGGTAGGACTCGTACAGTTCTTCTGTTGGGCAGCTTTCATGTATATGTGGACTTATACCAACGGCACCATTGCCGAAACCGTATGGCACACTACCGACGTAGCTTCCAGCGGATATCAGGAGGCAGGCAACTGGGTTGGCGTGCTGTTCTTCTGGCAAGCTATCGGTTCGGTGTGTTGGGCTATGGCACTGCCTAAGTTCAAGAACGAGAAATTTGCCTACGCTTTGAGTCTTGTCATCGGTGGTATTGGTTTCGCTATGGTGCCATTCGTGGACGACAGAAATCTGCTCGTACTTCCATTCTGGCTCATAGGTTGCGCTTGGGCTGCAATGCTCGCCATGCCGTTTGCCTTCGTCACCAACGCCCTTGAGGGCTACAGCCATAAGGGAGCCTATCTTGGACTCTTCAACGGCACTATATGCGTACCGCAGATTGTGGCAGCCATGTGTGGTGGTCACTTACTGAATCTTGTAGGCTCTCATCAGAGCAATATGATGATTGTAGCAGGCGCATTGCTTGTATGTGGTGCAGTGGCTGTAACAGCTATCAGAAGCCCGAAACAGGCGTAGCAAAATGCAAACGTTTGCACGGTTTTATGTGAAGAATGTTCGGTTTTTGCGTTATAGTGTACCATAATTTTTCATAATTTCGCATTATGAAAATCAAGGATAAAATTATCGTACCAACAAACCAATAACCAAAATACACAATGACAATACATTTTCATATAGAATACCGTACAGCATTCGGTGAAGAGTTGTCACTCAACATTATCAAGAATAATGAAGTGAAGGCTTATCGCATGACCACCATTGACGGAGTGCAATGGTGGTGCGACTTTAATTATAGTAAAGCAGACCGTGTACTTGCGTATTATTATAAGGTTCAGGTGGGCGATTCAGTTGAGCGTAGCGAATGGCAGACGGTGAAGCATGTGCTCGACCTTACGTGCGATGCAGCTACCGACTACACCGTCTACGACCGTTGGAATGCAATGCCCGAGGATTCCTACCTCTACAGCAGTGCCTTCACCGATTGTATCAACCATCTGGAGCCGCAGTCCATGCAGCCCACTGCCTATGCCAAGACTCTGCGTCTTACGGTGCGAGCACCGCAGTTGCGTGAGGGTCAACGTCTGGCTGTTGTAGGCACTCAGAAAGCGCTGGGCGAGTGGAATCTTGACAAAGCGCTGCCCATGACGCTTCACAACTATTGTGAGTGGGCGGTCGATATAGATGCATCGTTATTGCATGATGATAGTATAGAGTTTAAATTAGTTGTAGAGAATGGTTCGGGACTGGTGATGATGTGGGAGTGCGGATGCAACCGCATCATCACCATGCCCCAAATCGAGAACGGTCAGACAGTGGTGTACAGTCTTGATCAGGCGTTCTTTGAGATGTGGGATCGAAGATTTGCTGGTACACTTGTACCGGTTTTCTCGCTCCGTAGCATGACAAGTGCAGGCATAGGCGACTTCGGCGACCTTAAGATGATGATTGACCTTATGGCAAAGACCGGACAGCGTGTGCTGCAACTCCTTCCTATCAACGACACCACCATCACCCACACATGGACCGACTCCTATCCGTATAGCTGTATCAGCGTCTTCGCCATACATCCGCAGTATGCCGATTTGCGCAAGTTGCCGCAGCTGGAAGACGAAGAAGCACGCACAGAGATGGAAGCAGAGCGCCAACGACTCAACGCCCTGCCACAGATAGATTATGAGAAAGCGAACGCATTCAAATCAGAATATTTACAGCGAGTCTTTGCTCAAGAAGGTAAAAGGATTATGAAGAGCGCAGAGTATAAGGCGTTCTTCCAGGAAACACAAAATTGGCTCGTACCATACGCTCAGTATTCATGGCTGAGAGACAAGTATGGTACTGCCGATTTCACACAATGGCAAGACCATAACACATGGAATGAGGACGACCGCGCGATGCTGTCCGATTCTCGTACAAAGGCATATCATGAGGTGGCTTTCTACTATTTCGTACAGTACATACTGTCGTCGCAGATGAAGGAAGCACACGAGTATGCCAAGCAGAAGGGCGTAATACTGAAGGGCGACATCCCTATCGGAGTGAACAGACACAGTTGCGACGTGTGGATGGAACCCAAATACTTCAACCTCAACGGACAGGCTGGAGCACCGCCCGACGATTTCTCCGTGAACGGACAGAACTGGGGATTCCCTACATACAATTGGGACGAGATGCTGAAGGACGGCTGCCAGTGGTGGGCACGTCGCTTCCAGAATATGTCGCATTTCTTCGATGCCTATCGCATCGACCACGTACTCGGATTCTTCCGCATCTGGGAGATACCTATCGACTGCGTTCACGGTCTGACCGGACAGTTCGCTCCGTCGCAGGCAATGAGCCGTGAGGAGATAATGCAGTATGGACTGAACTTCCAGGAGGAGCGATTCACCGAGCCGTTTATTACCGATTGGGTGCTCGACCGCGTGTTCCATGAGCGTGCCGACGAGGTGCGTCGCAACTATCTCGAACGCATCGACGACGAGCGCTACCGCATGAAACCCGAAGTAGACACACAACGCAAGATAGAGGCACGTTTCGCAAGCGTAACCCGTCAGGAAGACCTTTGGCTTCGCGACGGATTGTATTCGCTTGTTAGCGATGT
>ULYQ01053362.1_pt1 | contig 23503 bp, 19 predicted proteins | sample 1962271 | NCBI WGS metagenome assembly ULYQ01 (sample SAMEA4835865, study PRJEB28245) | human gut metagenome | biome: gut microbiome; material: fecal sample | place: Denmark | collected 2008
TCATCCACCAGATTCAGTTCTTCTAAAGTTTTCATGTTTCCTCCTTTTCCCATAATGCAAGGAAAAGCAGGATTGCATATCTCATTTCCGATTCTGAAATTCCACCTATCCAATGCACTATGCGTTCGTAAATTGTAATTAGAATTTAAAAGCATAGAATTCATTGAATTGATACTAGAAATTTAGACTGGCTTTCGCCATTCGAAAATCAGAATATATGCTTTGTGTTGATTGTAACAAATGCCCTTGAAGAAAACAAGTAAAATATTTATAAAACCGGTACCGAAGGCTTCTACCCCCGGAACCGGTCTTTCACTTTCTCCACATATTGAACACACAGTTCTTTCCGTTCTTCTACAAAGCTGCTACAACGTTCTTTTTTCTCTTCCACAAAACTGCTGCAACGCTCCTTCTTCTCTTCGAAGTAAATTTTACAGTACTCCTTCTGCTCCCCCGCCATATAAAGGTAACATTCTTTCCGGTCCCGCATCTGCCGTGCCAGCTTTTCCATTCTTGCACGGACGGTTTCCATATGTACGGTCGTATAAACCACATCAACTACAAAGAGAATATATAGGAAAAGTACCACTCTGGTGAGCACCAGCTCCGGAATTGCTGCGGTAAGCTGCATGATTACCGGATGAACGAAGCAGAGCAGTATCACGTTTCCGATTCCAAATATGATGCAGCCATAAAGACAGATTCTCCCGTTCAGATTATATCTGTATCTGGTATAATCCCACCAGCGTTTGTGGAACATACGCTCCATCGCATAAGAAGTAATATACTCTACTACGCCGGAGGTAAACATGGCTGCCACAAAGATTGCCGGCACATTTCCAATCCAGCCGATGAGCCAGTAATTAAGCACTGCTCCCGCTCCATAAATCGGAATCCACGGACCTCTTAAGTAGCCACGGTTGATAAATTTATGATATTTTATCTGGGAGCAAATGGTAGATTCATAAAGCCATCCTGCTGCACTGTAAATCACAAACCAAAGGAAATAAATTCTGCCGGCTACCAAAAAATGCAGGAACACATTTCCGCATGTGTCCATAAATTCTCTTACCTGTACTAACATACTTCCTCCCTGCATCTGCGCTGTAAGGTCTCTCTGGTAGAACATTTCTTATCAATCCAGCAGACAATCCAGCTTTCCAAGTATTTCGGCGGCACCAGTGTCAGCGGAAACATATGCTTCTTGATAATGTCATGCTCTATCGGCGTTAATTCCACATCCATGCTGGCATTCCGCAATGCTACACCCGGATGGAAAAATCCATGCAGATGATGCGGCGTCAGCTGGTTATGCCAGTCATATAAGAAATAATCGTGAAGCAATGCACCCCGGATCAGCTGCCCCATTTCTACCTGAAGCTGATGTTCTTTTGCAAAAAGGTAACTTTCATATGCCACCTGAACACAATGCTCATATACCGTGGTGGTTCCATGCTGGATATGCTCCTTGGACTGCAAAATTCTGGTTTCTGCCTCAACCTGTTTTAATATATTCATGAAATAGGTATCTTTACTATAAGCTTCCATTTTCTTTAACTTCCTTACTTCTCATCTTATTCCATCTTAATCAATATCATGTATTACGTCAATGTCCGAATTCTTACGATTTCCTTAACCTGTAACCATGCGTGTTTTTTATAAATACCTGAAAGCTATAAAAACACCTTTTCACAGCTTATCATTGCCCGCTTTGGCTGCTTGGAATGCATGGAAAGCGCAACTGTTGCCATCTGGTCTGAATCATTTTTTAATAAGATGGTTGCCTGCTCGTCTGAACCAGTTGGTGATACCTTTCTCTGGCTCACAACCTCTTCCGGCTTTCATAAATTCATAATGGGTATTGTGGGGCGTTGTGATATAAATAATATCCACTTCATCATCCACAAAAACTTCATCTATGGAATCATAGACCTTTGCAATGCTCTCATTTTTGCCATAATCTTATCATAAGAAAATGCATTTTAAAAGAGGCTGCCACAGCCGGATTTTGGTAAAAAATCTATCCGGTGTAACAACCTCTTTTTATGTCATATCTTTACTAAATTTACTTTATCAAATCGACGCAGTCCGGTTTGATCTGATACAATGCTTCTGTAAGACTTCCGTCTTCATTGCGGAAAACAACGGAAATCCGAAGTGTGGAAGCATCTTCTTTTCCATCGTTTCCTGACATGGTAATTGCATTGACGCTAAAATATTCATCCTCTGCAAGCCAGTTGGAAACTTCGCCGCTTCCGCCATTTGCAACATAATCTTCTTTTTCAATATACTGTGTTCCAAAATCTACCCAGCCATTTTCGTCCGGTGTAGCAGAAAATACCGGATAATCCTTTACGATTTCAAAATAATCCGATAAATTATCTGCTGTAATTCCATCCACGAAATCTCTGACCTGCTGATTCATATAGCCTGCTGCAGCTTTACTTTCTGCTCCGGTAATTACGCTGACTTCTGCTCTGCCGGCAGTTCCTTCCGTATCTGCTGCCTCAGCTCCTGCCGCTGCTTCTTCAAGCTTCTTAAGGTACTCCTCCGCTGCCGCCGGGTCTGCCTTAGTGGTATCTAATGGCAGGGTGAAAAGTGCAATTGTGCCAGCATAGTCTTCCACTTTACGGTAAGAGCCACTTTCATTGTCCATTCGAAATGCAGCCGTTTCGCTCCCGAAGCTGTCCACAATTCCCAACTGTACACCGCGGTCTGCAAATATTTCCAAATCATCACATTCTATCAGCTCATAAAGAACTCCATCTTTACAGAACCAGGTAAGTGTCTCATCCATGGTTGCTGCATTGGCATCCAAAACAGACACGCCATTGATTAACGGTGCCACAAAAAAATTACGGTATTCCATATCGGTTCCATCACTTTTTGCAATTGCAACAGCTGCATAAGTATGTGATTTGCTGACATTTTCCCGAGTTTCCTGTGGTACACAAAGCTCTAATTTTTCTCCGGACACCAGTCCTAATAAGGTAATATCATAGCCATTGCTCTGCTGTGTCTCATTGACGCTTACCGCATCCTCTCCGGCAAATGCCCGGCTCAATGCTCCATTGTCCGCTACTTCATCCGCAATCTGTGACGGACTTAGGAAATGATACGCTGCATAGGCACTGCTGCCACCTAACAACAATATGGCGCAGGCACTTGCTGCGATTAATTTACGTGTTGGATGAAATTTTCTATTATGATTCATATTGACCTCCAAAGAAATATGTCCGGAGGCATGCAAAGAAGAAAAAGCCTGTTTATATCTTTCTTTATCTGTCATTTTCCCATTCCTCCTTTAATACATTTCTGAGCAGTCTGCGACCACGCGTCAACCTGACCTTCACGTTGCTTTCTGTCACATTCATAATCTTTGCGATTTCCCGGATGGTGTAATCCTCATAATAAAATAAATGTATGACGATTCGATACTTCTCTGGAAGCTTCATGACTTCTATAAACAGTGTCTGGGCTTCTGGTGTCTCAAATGTCAGTGTCTCCATATATTCTTCTAACGGCACACCCTTCTGCCGCCAGAAAGAAAGATTGATATTCTTTGCTTTATTGATTGCCACCCGAATGAGCCATGCTCTGATATGCTGCTCATTTTCAAATTGTCTGTTGGTTGTATGATATTGAAGAAAAGTATCCTGCACCACATCATCGGCATCTGCTGCATTTTTACAGACATTGAATGCCGCTGCAAATAAATGGTCTTTATACTTTTCCACTAATACCTCAGTTGCTATTCTCATGAGTGATCCCTCATATTTCTTTTCTGTTTAAAAGGCCTTTCACTATATATACAAGTGGGGATGGGAAAAGGTTACAAAAAAAGAGCTGACCGACCCAACCTCTGACTGTGCCACAGCTCTTTTTATTGTCCAAATCTTTTTATAAATTATAACATATTCCTTTGAAGCAGTTCTTCTATTTCACTCTTTTTTGGTATTGCACGGATAACACCTTTTCTGGTTGTCACTATAGCTGCCGCTGCATTTGCCAGCTTTAAAAGTTCCTCCAACTGCTTTTCTGTCAAATTATTAAAATCATGTTCCAGAAGATAATTCAGCACACTTCCCACAAATGTATCTCCTGCACCTGTTGTCTCGATTGTCTTTACAGAAAATCCACTACATTCCACACGCATTCCCTTATAATAAGCGCGGCTTCCTTCTTTTCCCATTGTTAAGAGAATGAGTGGTATCTGATATTTTTCCTGAAGGCATCTGATTCCCTCATCATAATCTTCTTTTCCAGTAACAAACTGAATCTCATTATCAGAGATTTTCAATATATCACATTGACTAAATCCATAATTCATCTGTTCTTTGGCTAATTCTAATGAACTCCACAAAGGTTCCCTTAAATTTGGATCAAATGAAATGAGTGCTCCACTCTCCTTTGCCGCTTTAACCGCTTTCTTTGTTGCAGCCCTTACACTATCCTGTGTCATAGATAACGTTCCAAAATGGAAAATTTTTGCCTGGGAAATAAATGTTGTATTAATTTCATCTTCTGTCAGCATCATATCAGCACCCGGATTACGATAAAAAGAGAACTTACGGTCACCATCCGGAAATGTATGTACAAATGCAAGTGTTGTATTTACAGTACTGTCTGTAAAAAGATTGGAGGTATCAATTCCAATATCATTTAACGTATTTCGAAGCAATTTTCCAAACTGGTCTTTTCCAACTTTGCCAATAAATGCTGTTTTCTTTCCCATTTCATTTAACATTGCCAGAACATTACATGGCGCTCCACCAGGGCATGCTTCAAACAAATCATTCCCCTGTTCACTCTGTCCATTCATCGTAAAATCAATTAATAATTCTCCCAATGCAATAACATCAAAGCTCTTTTTCATATTACGATTCCTCCTATATTTCTTCCTTTTGTTTTTATAGAAATGAAACCAGTTCTTTTCCGAACTGGTTTATCATTTCCTTTTCTTCTATATCATCATACCATGAAATGAAATTCATTTTTTCACGGTTCAATCCCATACAATTCTACATTTTCCAGCACAACACTGCCTTCTACTGCCTGAAAATATATTTTATTTTGTTCATTTCCCGCAAATACATTCATAGAATGATTATTTTGATAATTATCAGTAAATAATTCTAAGGAACTTTGATCAGATAAAATATGAACATCTAATACATCTTTTTCTTTTAAAAAGAGTATACTGTGTGATATCCCTTTACTCCATCCATCTGCCTTATTACGATTTACTTTTAATTCTCCATTCTTCAAATCGAATATACAAACTGTTTGATTTATTTCATCGCATCTTAATTTTACAAGTAATTGCTGTGCATTGCTCGCTCGTAAATTTATATTAAATTTCAGCTCAAATGCTATTCCATCATCTGATTTTAACTCTTGTTGCGAATCACAAATCACCAACTTGTCCTGAACATATTTACCAGTTTTTTTTCTATATTTTTTTAACTCCCGTATCGGAACAAAACTCAATCTTCCACTTTTGGTCATATTAACTTCGCGCGGAAAATTAAAGAATCCACACCAGTCTTCCCTGTAAGTCGGTCCCCAGTCTTTAAAAAATGGCATCCATTCCCATTCATTTGCCCATGCAACCATAATTCTTCTTCCATCAGGTGCCTGAAATGATTGTGGTGCATAATAATCAAAACCCCAATCAATTTCTCCTGAAACATCATAATCAAACTTGCCGGTATCATAATCAAACGAACCGGTTAAATACACACAAGTCCTCTCTCCTGCATCAATAGGTGAAAAAGTTAAAACATACCGGTTTCCTATACGAAAGAAATCAGGACATTCCCACATGGTTCCCCATTCTCCCCTGCTTTCTGCTAATACATTTATAAATGTCCAATGTATCAAATCTTCCGAGCGATACAATAACGCCTGTCCTTTTTGATTTTTTGAAGCTCCGCATACCATATAATAGCTGTCTTCGTGTTTCCATACCTTGGGATCCCGGAAGGAATCTGGCGAAATCCCTTCCGGTGCTGTTAAAACTGGATTTTTTTCATATTTTTCAAAATGAATACCATCTTCACTATAAGCAACACACTGTGTCTGGACAAATCCATTTCCATGATTCGTTGCTGCTGTGTATATTAAATATAGCTTTCCGTCAAATTCAATTGCACTTCCGGAAAAACATCCACCCTTCAAATGATCTTCATAAGGTTCACTTGGTGCTAATGCAACCGGAAGATACTCCCAATGAATCAAATCATCACTGACAGCATGTCCCCAGTGCATATTTTCCCAAAAACTCTGATATGGATTATACTGATAGAAAAAATGATACTTTCCTTTAAAATATATCAATCCATTTGGATCATTAATCCATCCCGTTTCTGCCATAAAGTGGTATTTCTGCCGCATTTTTCCCTGTGAAACTTTTTCTCTATTCTGATTAATTACTATTTGTGCCCGTTCAATTTCCTGAAGCATTTTTTCCTTTGACATCAATTGACCTTTCTGCTCCCTTTTCTATCTTGGCCATCTTTTTTCTTTCTCAGGAAGCTTTGAAAAAACATTATGTGGTTCCTTCTGATACCAGTATGCAACACTTGACAAATCATCCTGACGTTCAAATAAACCTTTATGTCCAACACCAATCTGTTGCACAGTAACCTTAAGCTCCTCATCAAAAAATACTGGATCCATGACATGCCAGCGATAAAAACCGCGCATTGGTGGACAATCATCATTATGATATAAATTATTTACCAGATCATCATGCCTTGAATAATATGGATATCCAAGAAAAGGAGTTGTATATGTCTGTTCTATCGTTTTTCCGTTTTCATGTTTGGCAAAACTCCAGGAACCTCCAAAATAATCTTCCATTCCGGTTCCACAGATTGTTGGATATTGTTCATCTCCATCAATATAAAACTTTACTTCTCCTTCACCCCACCAATATCTTTGAAGTGTAGACAATGCTATATATGTACCGATATAATGACCACTACCTTTTATTCCATCTGCAATAACATAATCTTTTCCCAGCTCGGTAAGAGCTTCTCTTCTCCAGCTTGCGTGAAAATATTCCGTTTCTTCTGGCAGATAATTGTATAAATTATAATCAATCTGATAAAAAAAAGCCGGAATTGCATTCGCATGCTGATTTTCTAATGTAATAACTGCTCTCTTTTTAAATGGCATCTGAATATAAGAATTTAACCCTCTGGATGGAACAACTGTTATAAGACTGGAATTAATATAACACTCTTTTCCAAATCCACAACAGAAAAAATCCCCTAACGGTGCTTCTACTGATGGATTTTCCTCGCCGTCCCAATACATTCTGAGAACCAGGTCCCTAAGAACAAAGCAATCTCCTTCTGACGTTTTATTATCCGTTGTTATCCATATATGATGAATAATTCCCGGACCATCTATTTCTCCTAAAACGACCGTCTCTCCCGGCTGGATATCATTCAAACAAGGACTGCCTTTTCTTGATTTTCCGAGAACGCTGGCTGCCATACCACCTTTTCCCTTTTCTCCCGTCCTGTTTTCAGCATTAATCGCCCTGCTTTTTCCATGTGTCAGATAGGGAAGCATTGCTGCTGTTCCTGGCAGCATAATCATATTTTTATCCATTTTATACCTTATCCTTTCGTTGCACCCATAGTCATTCCAGCTGTTACCCATTTATTTAATGCAAAATAGATTACCAGTGGAGGAAGAATTGAAATTGCTATTGCAGCAAATGTTGAACCCCAGTCCACATTTCCAAATGCTCCGACATAATCTTTTAATCCCATTGCCACTGTCTTGGCTGAAGTATCACTAATAAATGTATTTGCAAAAATAAAGTCATTCCAAATCAGAATACTATACATGGAAGCAATTGTAATAACGGTATTTCTTGCTAATGGGAACACAATCTGAATAAAAGTCCGAAGCGGTGAACACCCATCAACAACCGCTGCCTCTATCAATTCATTCGGAACAAATTCGTAAAAACTTACAAACATCATAACTGATAAAGGTAATGCAAATCCTACCTGTGGTAATATTAAAGAAAAACTTGTATTTAAAATACCTAGTTTACTATAAAAAATAAATAATGGTATTAATGTAATCTGTACTGGAACCATAATTCCAAATGTAAAGAAAGAATAAATTGTTTTTGTTCCTCTTACTTTAAATTTTGACAATGCATATCCTGCAGTAGAACTTAATACTACAATCAGAATCAGCGAAATAACGGTCACCTTTAAACTATTCCACATATACATACCGATTTTACCATCTGATAAAACCTTAGAAAAATTTTCCAGCGTAATACTCTTTGGAAATGCAAATGGAGCTGCTGACAACTCTACGGTTGGTTTCACACTTGCAACAAACAACCATATGACCGGATATATCTGAATGATTAAGAAGAGAATAATCAATACTGCAAATATTATTTTTATTATTTTTTTCTTCAATGATTTCCCCTCCTATTCCTTCTGATGCGTTCTTTTTCAATTCTTTTTTCTTCTTTTTGTTCCTTTGAAGTAAAAATTTTTCTTAAAATATAAACAACTAAAATACTTTCAATAATAATAAACACCGCTAAAGTACTGCCATAACCATACTGGTTACTTGAAAACGCCTTTTTATACATATATGTAGACATTAATTCGCTGGCATTTCCCGGTCCACCACTTGTCAATAAAAATGGAATATCAAATCCTCTTAATGCTCCTGTCAAACACATCGTCAAAGTCAGAAGTATAATATCTTTTATCAATGGCATTTTAATTTTAAATAATATCTGCATTTCAGAAGCGCCATCTATTTTGGCAGCCTCATATACAGAAGGATCTAATGAAACCAGTGCAGCATAAAATATAACCATATACATTCCAGTAAATCTCCATCCTTCCGGTATGGATACAGCTGGTAATACAGTACTTACTTTCGCAAGCCAGGACGTTACCATTCCACCTAAACCTACTTTTTGTAATATCTGATTCAATAATCCCATAGGCTCTGTTGAGTACATACTTCTAAAAAGCTGTGTGATAGCAACTGTTGTAATAATACATGGTACATAATACAACGTTTTAACCAGTGTCACATGCTTTGTCATATATGTCAGCAATATTGCAAAAAACAGTCCAATTAATAATTGCATGGAAACTACAATAACAAGGTAAATCAGATTGTTAAAAAATGCCTTATAAAAAACTTCGTCGTGAAACATAGTCACATAATTTTGCAATCCGACAAACTGCTTTTTTCCTATTCCTCCCCATTTCATAAAACTTAATCGAATAGACTCTTCTATTGGATAAAATACTGCCAAAATATAGAACAATAATCCTGGAAGTAAAAATGCCAGAAAGGCCTTTTTGTTTCTTATAACGCCCATTATAACTCCTTCCTTTTCATTTATATAAATCTGTTACGAGATATGTATTACCAATCATGATAATACATATCTCGATATGTCATTTACTTATTTTGTATATTCTGCAATAGAATCATCTACCAGTTTACAAAAATCGTCTACTGATAAATCACCGGATGCCAGCAATAATAAATTATCCTGCATAACGGTATTGGTATTGGAATCAAGGTATGTATCCCAAGGCTTCAGGAAGTTTTCACCTGTAGACTGCATATCTTCCTGAATTTTCAGATAAAGATCTGAGTATTCAACATCATCCGGTAAATCGGTTTTAATTGGAGACATCTGCTGTTTTCCAGCATATAATTTACCATAATTATCAATTACATATAAGATAAAATCTTTTGTTTTTTCATCAAATGTTTCTGCATTAAATGCCATACCAATTCCAGAATTTATACAAAATTCATTTGGCTGTGTTTTTGCACCTTCAATAGTAGGAAGATAAAAATAATCAATTTTACCCTGCTTATATGCATCCTGCATAGCGCCGATTTCCCAGTCACCAATATAATACATTGCAGATTTTCCATCTAAAAACATTGATTGTGCTGTTGCATAGTCTGTTGCAGCAAATCCATCATTAAAATACTGACCCATTTCTTTCATAAATTCTGCTGCTTCTCTTCCGGTTTCACTGTCCATTTTCTCTTTTCCATCTCTTAAATTAATGATAAAATCATTTCCGGTTTCTCTAAATGGAAGCATTGCTAAGTATCTCTGTACCGGCCATCTGTCAACACCATCTACCGAAATCGGTGTAATTCCATTATCTTTTAAGGTTTTACATACATTCAGCCACTCATCCATGGTAGTTGGTGGTGTCAGATTATACTGTTCAAAAATTTCTTTGTTATACCATGTCATTTCCACATGATATTCTAATGGTAAAGTATACATGGAACCATCTGTAAATTCCTGATATTTTAATGCAATCGGATAGAAATCATCATATCTGTCATTATCTTTTAAAAATTGTTTTACATCTACTAACATTCCTGCATCTACCAGCTCCTGACAATATGGATCGGCATCAATATCAATTATATCCGGCATATTGCCTCCGGCAATTAATGTCTTTAATTTCTGTAAATAGGAAGGTCTGTCCGCTGTTGTTTCAAATTCAATTTTCCACTTTCCGCCTTTTTCTTTACTGTACTGATCTGCAATTTCATGCATTACCTGATCTATTTCACCATCCACAGGTCTTGATGTCATCCACGTAACAGTTACCACATCATCATCATTTTTTGCTTCTTTTTTTGTAGAACCACAGCCTGCAATCAACCCTGTTACCATTGTTGCTAACAATAAAATACTCATCATTCTCTTTTTCATTTTAATCCCTCTCTTTTCTTGTTTTTATCACAAAATTGTTTAATTCCACTTCTCCCTGTACCACATAAACACCGGCATAGCCACCTTTGTGATCATACATTCTGGTAGATAATACAATTTCATCATTAATATACACAATACAGATATCATCTTCTCTTATTATCAGTAAATGATATTCATCTGCATCCGGAAGCCTTCTGGATGTTTCTATCTGGTATGGTACATCACCTTTTATCTGCCACTGATAGATTCCCTTTTCTGAACGTGGCCACATATCCCATGCTACTTCCTTTTTCCGTTGATTCATTCTTAAAAAATAACCCTTTTCCATTTCAGAATCAACATGTAACGCTATTCCGAATTCATGTCCCCGCTTCACACAGACATCCATTTCAATTGAAAAGCAATCTTCCGGAATTTCATAGACACCGGAGCCTAAGGTATCACTTATTACATGAATTCCTTTTTCTGTCTTTGTTATCCGGCTATTATAGCCTGCTGCTGGTTTCATATCCTGTACTTCATCATAGAACTCTTTCACACCTGGAATAACACGGACTTTTAATGTTCCATCTTCCGGATTCTGAATCAATTCATGGAACACCATTGTTCCACCCCATTCCCATGGTCCAAAATCTTTATTTCCATATTTGCTTGCAATCCATCCAAATGCAAATCTTCGCTGTCCATCTGATGCGGTTTTGATTGCATAATCTGATCTGGTGTCAAAGACATCATCTTCAGGAATTTCCCATGGTCCGTTTGGACTTTTTGAAATTCTATAATGTGTAGTAAATTGATCCGAAAAAGTGGAGAAAACCAGATACCAGTAATTTCCCATCTTGAAAATTTCAGGACATTCCATGGTGATATACATGCCAGGGGCATAAAACGGTTTTTCATAGGTCCATTGTTTCAAATCCTTTGACTTACACAATGCAATACAGCCTCCCCTTAATTCACCTCCTCCTTTAATTCTTGAAGCCAGAAGCATGTCATAACATTCATCTTCTTCGTTCCAGTATACAAATGGATCCCGCCAGTCAAATTCTTCATATTGCTTTCCATCAGAAACAAACAAAAATTCTTCTACCGTATTAAGATGTTCTAAATCTGTTCCTACTGCCTGCATTACAGACTGTACACTTTTTCCATTAATTTTTATATCTTCATTATACGCAGTAAAAAATGCATGATAAAGATTTTCTTTATCTTTTATTACGGAACCAGTGTAAGCATTCTTATTTGGCTTGTCATCTCCTCCTCTCTTGATTGCTTCCCCTTTGTATTCCACATTTACAAAGTCTTTTGTTGTTACAAGATGCCAGGTAGTTTCTTCTGCATACTCCTTGTCCCTGATTCTTGGATCATGCAGATAATAACCATAAAAAGTTCCATTTTCATAATATGGTATTAAATCTCCAACCCATGCATCTTTTGGTCTGTACAATAATTTTTTCATACGCACCTCTCTTTGCACTATTTGCACGTTTTTTTCGTTCTTTTTATGCTTAAATTGTAGCATATGCACTATTTATTTTCAACATAGCTTTCTCAATTTTATCATTTTCTATTTTTTTTACATAATAAAAACTGTTGTTTTATACATGTTATACATCTTTTCATTGTTGTTTTGTGCATTTCGTGCATTTTTATTTTTCGCACATTTTCTTCTTCCTTTATTTTTAATAAAGTGTTACAATAAATCTGGAGGTAGAAGTATGAAATGCACGATTAAACAATTAGCCGAAGAATTAAACTTATCCAGAAATACTGTTGCTAAAGCTTTAAAAAACAGTAATGAAGTTTCTTCGAAAACAAAGCAGCGGGTTTTAAATAAAGCCAGAGAACTGAATTACAATAACATAAACAAAGAACTTTTTTCCGAATCGGGAGATGTTACTTCTCCATCTAATGTGAATAATGGTTCTATCCTGTTTCTTACCAAAACCTATGCACCAGACTCTGAATTCTGGACTGCGGTTTTAACAGGTATTGAATCCATCTTATCTAATGCACATTATCATCTTGTAATTGGAATCATGTCTGAAAGTGATTTGAAAAAAATGGATTTTCCTACTGCATTAAAAGATCCTTCCATTAAAGGTATTATTCTAGTGGAAATTTGTGATGGGGCTATCTGCAATGCATTGTTACAATATAATCTTCCAATTATTACTGTTGATTTACCAAAGGATTATAATCCTGTTTTAGATATGATAGATATTGTTACTATGGAGAACAAAAAAAATATTCACCGGATTGTAAATTATTTAATTTCCAAGGGTGCCGAGCGTTTTGCCTTTGTTGGAGATATTTATTCCGCAAATGTAGGACGAGGTTTTCAGGAACGTTTTGATGCATTACAAGAATGTCTTTCTGATAATCACCTGGAACTAGACCGGAAACATTGCTTATTAACAGAAACTTCTGATGAATTTCAGGACTTTCAAACAGTCGTTAAAAAATTACAAAAGATGGCTTCTGTTCCGGATGTATTTATTTGCGGGAATGACCATACAGCAATCCAATTAATATATGCTCTTCAATTTTTGGGTTATCAGATTCCAAAAGATGTAAGTGTAGTAGGATTTGATGATATTCCTGCTTCTGAAAGGATTACGCCTTCTCTCACTACAATACAGACTCCAAAAAAATACCTTGGTATTGCTGCAGCCCGCCAGATGTTAGAGCGGATACAATATCCAAACTCTCCTCATTCATATATGGAATATAAAACAAAACTTATTATCCGGGATTCCACAATATAGAATTAATTTTGAAAGGATATTATACTATGGAAAACTTCTTTTCACTTGATGGTAAATTTTTTCGATTTATCAATAAATTTACCAGTTTAATTGCTTTAAATTTTTTATTCATTATTACATCCCTTCCTATCTTTACAATCGGGGTATCCTTTTACGCCCTTTATCAAACAAATTTAAAACTTTCACAAAATACAGAATCCTATATTGCAAGAACTTATTTTTTCTTTTGGAGAAAAAATTTAAAGCAGAATATTCTTCTTTGGCTACCTGTAATGATTTTATTTATATTTTGTCTGATTAACTTATACATTTTACCTTTTATGCCAGAAACCTTTTTCAGGTCTCTCACTCTCTGTATACAATTTCTTATTTTGTTCTTATTGCAGGGATTTCTTATTTATGCATTTTTTCTTCCGGATCAATACAGAACTACTTTAAAATATACCGTAAAAAATGCAGTTATATTAACTTTTAAATATCTTCCAGCTACTTTTTTATGTATTTGCATAAATGCACTACCAGTTTCTATTCCCATATTGTTACCAAAAATAACCGGATATGTGTTAGCAGCTTTTATTATAATAGGCTTTTCCGGGATTTCATTTCTGCATACTTTCATATTACAACTACTATTAAAAAAAGAGAACCTCTTCGGTTCTCTTTAAAAAGGCGTCTGCCGGATTTGAACCGGCGATAAGGGTGTTGCAGACCCGTGCCTTACCACTTGGCTAAGACGCCACAGATTTAATTGTGTCAATTCACACTCATATAGTTTACCAAAGCCGTGCGAATCCGTCAAGAGAGAATTCACAGATTTCTACCTGCTTTTTACACAATTCCATGCAAATTTATTTGCTTTTTTTACATAAGAACAGTATACTTATAATGTTATAAAATATTAAACCATTTTTAGGAGGAACAAATATAATGGAAAAAGGTAAGTTAGGAATCAGATTATCATTTTATGCAGTAGCCGCATTTATCCTTGCATTCTTAGGATACAGCACTGTTCTTGCATTACTGGTTGGCTTTGTTCTCGTTGTTGAGAAAAATGAGTGGGCTTCCCGTCAGGTAATTCAGGCATTTTTCTTATGCATCTTCGCCAACATTGTAGATGGTATTTTAAACATCTTCGATTTCTTATATCAGATACCTCTTATGGGCTCTGTATGGGGAACAGCAATTTCTGTCATCGATAGTCTTGTAAGTCTTGTAGTTCTGATTTTCTGTATCATGGCTCTTGTAAACACAGCCAAAGGAAACGAAGCAAACGTTCCTGGATTAAACGGACTTGCAAACTGGGCTTACGGCATTGTAGCTCCAAAGGTAAATCAGGCACAGCAGGCTTATTATGGACAGCAGCAGTTTAATGGACAGCAGCAGTTCAACGGACAGCAGCAGTTTAACGGACAGCAGCAGTTCAACGGACAGCAGCAGTTCAATGGACAGTCACAGCAGTTCAATGGTCAGCAGCAGTATCAGCAGCCAGAACAGCAGAATCCAAATCAGCCACAGTAGAATTATTACATAGCGAAAAAATTTAAGCGCAGAGCATTCATTGCCCTGCGCTTTTCTTATGCAGTTCTTCAAAAGATTATAAGGAAATCATCAGATAACGGATAACAAAGAGTGCGGATAATACCACGGTGATAATGTTTAACTCCTTGAACTTTCCGGTAAAGATTTTAATTAATGTATAAGCAATCAATCCAACGGCAATTCCGTTTGCGATGGAGTAGGTAAGCGGCATCATGATTAATGCCAAGTATGCCGGAATTGCTTCAGATACATCATCAAATTCCATATCTTTGATGGCACTTAACAAAAGACCACCTACAAAGATTAATGCCGGTGCTGTTGCACAGGATGGGATGATGCTTACAAACGGAGCAAAGATGATTGCTGCTAAGAACATGATTGCTGTAAATACAGAAGTCAGTCCGGTTCTTCCTCCTACGCTGATTCCGGAGATACATTCACCATAAGTGGTAACGGTGGAAGTACCAAATATAGAACCGCCAACCGTTGCAATTGCATCACAGAGAAGGCTCTTCTTTGCATTTGGAATATTTCCATCTTCATCTAACATATTTGCGGATTTTGCAGTTCCGATTAAGGTTCCGATCGTATCAAACATGTCAACCATGGAGAAGGTGATAATCAGCATGATTAAAGTTAAAATTGCCTGTCCTACCGAGCTTCCCATAAATAATTCCCGGAAACCGCGGAAGCATGCGAATAAGGAAACATCTGCGAAATCTTTTACCTGGGCACCGAAGTTAATCTGGAAACCATCAAATACCGTATTTCCGGTGAAAATTCCAAGAATAGTTACTACAAAAATACTGATTAAAATAGAACCGGTTACTTTTTTCTTATAAAGAACGGTGGTAAGTACGATTCCAAAGAAGGCTAAAATTGCGCCCCAGCAAGCCACCGGATTTTCAGAGAAAGTAGAGAAATCCACCAAAGATACCATGGTGCTTTCATTTCCTACAATAAGACCGGCATCCTGGAAGCCGATAAATGCAAGGAACAATCCGATACCCACTGATATGGCAACTTTTATGTTCTTCGGAATTGCCATTACAATTTTTTCCCGGAAGGAACATAAAGTAATCAGAATAAATAATGCACCGGAAATGAATACCATTGCCAGTGATGCTTCATAGGAATAACCCATGCCAAGCATTACGGTGTAAGTAAAGAATGCGTTCATTCCCATACCAGGTGCCTGGGCAAACGGCAATTTGGCAAGAACTCCCATTAAGAAGGTTCCTAAAAATGCGGACAGACAGGTGGCAAAAAATACGCCATTGAATACCTTATCATACATATCGGTTCCTTCAAAAGGTGTGGCAAGCATTGCCGGATTTACCATGATGATGTAAGCCATGGTAACAAATGTTGTGATACCTGCAATAAACTCGATTTTTACGCTGGTACCATTTTCTTTCAGTTTGAAAAACTTTTCCATAATAAACGTCCTTTCTTTTGTTTTATCTAAACCAGTTCACAAACTGGAATAAATCGATTATTTATAATATCCAATAATCCCCGGTTGGTAATTGCCATCTCCGGAATAACAGCAAGGGAAATCTGAAGACTCATAGTGAGGATTGGATTCTTAAGAATACAGCCATGTTCCCACAAATCAGCTAAAAGTCTATCTGTTTCCTTTACAAATACATCCATTGGCTTCTGACTTAAAATGCCAAGTACCGGAAGTCCCACAAATTGTTTCTCTTCTCCATCCCTTACATAAGAAAGACCACCCTGTTTTGCAATGACCTGATTAAATGCCAGCGTCATATCTGAAAGAGAAGTTCCAAATGCAATCAAATTCTGGGTATCCTGTCCTACAGAACCGGCAAATGCTCCCTGCAGTGCTCCTGCCTGGCTGATGATGCCGATTCCGATGGAACCATCTTTCCGGTAGCGGTCTACTACTGCACAATACATTAAGTCATCCTCTAAAATGAGTGCACCGTTCTTTACCGGAAGCTTTCTCTCTTCGTGAATTGTCTCTAAGGTTCCGTCCACGATTTTTACAATATTGACTTTTACTTCGCCATCTATGCAGCCTTCCGGCAATGGAATCGTAAGTTCTCCTTCTTTTAAATCATCCCGCTTTATGGAATGGATCACTTCTTTCGGATAATCCATTCGCGGATAAGAAGCCTTTGCAATTTCTCCGTTTACAATAACATCCTGCACCTTAAAGTCTGTTAAATTCTTCACAAGTATCATGTCTGCACGATATCCTTCTGCAATGACACCTCTGTCCTTTAAGCCATAGGCTGCTGCCGGATAAACCGTAGCAAGTTTGATTGCCTGAAGCGGCTCCACACCTTCTTCCACAATCTGCGCCAGTGCATAGTTCATATGTCCATGCTCTGCCATATCTTTTGCTGTAATACAGCCATCGGTAGAAAGTAAAATATGGTCGCTGTCTCCTGCTTTATCTAAGAATTCTTTTGCACTTGCAGGCTCTTTTAAGGAGCCACGGCGGATAATGACATACATTCCTTTTCTGAATTTTTCTAACATTTCCTCCACCGTTACACTCTCATGATCAGAGCTTACGCCTGCTGCAATATAGGTATCTAAGTCAGCTCCCAATACACCCGGCGCATGTCCGTCTATTTTTAAACCTTTTTCTTTTCCATAATCTAAGATTTCTTTTAAAGAAGCTTCCTTTGCAATGACCCGGTTATAATCCATGGCTTCTGCAATTCCATACATGCCATATTCTTCCACCATCACTTTGACATCGGAAAGCATCACCTGTCCATAACAGTCTTCATATCCCGGTGCTGACGGAACACAGGGAGATGCCATCCAGACCGGTGTAAGCTCTGTCTCCTTCATCTCTTCCATCAGATATTTTGCACCTTTATGTCCTAAGACATTTACTGCATCATGAGGGTCTAAGACTGCTGCTGTGGTTCCGTTTTGTATCAGTGCCTCTGCAAAAGATGCACTGCTTAACATGCTAAGCTCCACATGGGTATGGGCGTCAATTAATCCCGGCAGGGCAGTAAGCCCTTCCCCATTGATTACCGTAAGATGCTCCTTTTCTTCTATTTCACCGGCATCAATGTGCTCTGCAATTTTCTCAAAGCGGCCGTCTTTGATATAAATATCTCCGGTCTTTATCTCATTTTCCAATACATCTGCAATTGCTGCATGTTTAATCAACAGGCTCATAGGATTCTTTTCCTTTCTGAAACAATGGTAGTTTCTGTAAAAATGTAATATCTGTCCGCTCTGCCGCTTTTCCTTCTGCTAAAATTGCAAGCCTGCTGCAAACCTCGCCTCCAGCTTTCTGCACCAGACGTTCTGCCGCAGCCAGGGATTCCCCTTTTGAAATCACATCATCCACAATGGCAACTTTCTTTCCCTTTAACTTCTCTGCATCCGTTTCATCCAGAAAAATATCCTGATTTCCTTCTGTCGTAATGGAATGCACCGCATCCTGGATAAATGATTTCACATAGGACTTCACGCTTTTCCGGACTACCACAAATTCCTTCATATGAAGCTGCTTTGAAATCTCGTACGCCAGAGCAATTCCTTTTGCTTCAATGGTAAGAATGATTTCTGCTCCATTGGCAAATGCCGCCAGCTCCTTTCCTGCTTTCTCAATCAGCTCCGTATCACTGATTACCACAAAGCTTGCATACGCTGTCCCATCTGACAGTTTCACAAAAGGCAGTTCACGTTTCAGACCACATACTTCTAAATCATAATGTTCCATTTTATCTATATCCTCTTATCCATCATTCTATAGCCGTCGGAAAACGTTCTGTTTCCTTCGGATGTATTGTAACTATGAAAAACACGAAAGGTACAACACGTCCCCGTATTGCACCTTTGCTTTACATACATTTGCATTATAATAGAAATCGTTTTATAATAAAAATACTATTTTTACTTAGTTTCTATAATATTTTTATTATATTGTGTGGAGGGGAATTGTAAAGAAAAATATTTTATTTCAATATAATTAACCGGTTATGCAGGAAGATTATTTTATCTGATATGAAATGTCTGCAGTTCTTAGTTACATGTTTTTCTTGATAATAAACTGTCTTTCCATTGCTTTGAGAGGATAACTGCTCTGTCCGCCGAGTACGGATGCTGAATAATGTCTGCAAGGGGCACTAAGAATTTCGACCTATAACTGAATAAGCCTGGCAACCGAAATTTCAAGTGCCCCTAACAGCCCTTAAAATGCATCCGTACTTCGGCGAACCGGGCAGCTATCATGTCAAACATTGGAAAGACTGTTTTGATAACAGAAAGAAAAACATGTGCTTTAGAACTGCGGCATTTCATATCAAAAATAATCTTCCCTGCATACCCGGAACTATATTTAAAATTTTATATTTTTTACAATCCCCTCCACAAACCACATAAATTATATTTTCAAATGATTCCCACAAAACAAAAGAGGTATTTTATTATGACATTAGACTCCTACCGTAACTTTGTAACCATTGTAGATTGCGGCAGTATCGTAGCGGCTGCCAATAAGCTTCTGATTGCACAGCCTTCTTTGAGTAACCAGCTAAAAAATATTGAGAAAACCTATGGTGCGAAGCTTCTTCTCCGGGGAAACCGTTCTTTAGAGCTGACGGATGCAGGAAGAATCTTTTACAAACGTGCCAAAGAGATTTGCATGATGGAAGAGGGCTTACGAAATGAATTGCTGAATCAGAAAGCCGGCTTCTCTGAACTGTTGAAGATTTCAATTCCAGCCGGTAACTCTCCTTATTTTCTCCACAAATTTTTTGATGCCTTTATTGCAAAGCACCCGAAAGTAAATTATGACTTTTATGAGATTCCAAGCGAATTTGTTATTCCGAATGTCTTAAATGGAATTACGGAGATTGGGCTGATTCGCTCTGCCGCACCCGGACATGGTGCGCTTACACTTTATCCCTATGAAAGAGAGGATATTGTTGCGCTGTTTCCAAAAGACCATCCCCTGGCTAAAATCAAAGGAAATCTTTCTGTCCCGGACCTTGCCAACTACCCGCTGGCAATTCCTTTTGACTGTCTGGATATTGTTTATGCCTCTTTTGGACACTATCTTCTTTCGCCAAATGTTTCCATGATTACTTCTCCGAAAACCACTGCCATTGAGTGGGCACGATCTTTCGGAAGTGTAGCCTTAGTCTCCCTGACGAATGAGGACATGCGTGAAATTAAGGATATGTGCATCAAATATATTTCCGATGAAAACCTCTATATTATGAGTGCTTTTATTATCAGTAAAGACCGGCACCTTTCGAAGATTGCGAAGGAATTTTTGCAGGTGCATGGAATTGAAGTTTCTTAAGGTGCATGTAATCTCGTTACTCACGGAACAAAGAATGTGCCTTGGCACATTCTTGCGCCTGCGGCGGTCGCTTGCGACATCTACCTTATACGCCGCAGTGCGCATCCTCGCGGAGCGTTTTTTACTTTACAGGAAAGCAATTTCCTGTAAAGTAAAAAAAAAAGAGAATCTATAAAAGATTCTCTTGAAAAAGGCGACAACCAGATTCGAACTGGTGATAAGGGTGTTGCAGACCCGTGCCTTACCACTTGGCTATGTCGCCATATTCTGTTGTAACACTTCCAGTATATGCAGTGGCACATTTTTTATGCCTCATATTCTGTTCGTGTAGTGACTCCGACGGGAATCGAACCCGTGTTACCGCCGTGAAAGGGCGATGTCTTAACCGCTTGACCACGGAGCCAGATAAGTTCCAACGACCGTCAGAACGTGTTTTAGTATACCATAGAGTAGTGGTGATGTAAAGCGTTTTTTACGAATTATTCGTCATAATTTTGCTGGGGTAATTTTGCTCAAAATTTTGCCCCAAAATTATTCTCTTTAAGGGTACACTTCTTTTCTCTTTCTCTCTATCTTTTAAAATTTTCTTCTTGACATTACTGTCTTAGTGTATTATTGTAGTAATACAAATAAAGAAGGAGATATGTTTATGGAAACAATATTGCAAACAACGAATCTTTCCCGGCAATTCGGTAAGAAGATGGCTGTAAATAATGTAAATATGACCATTCACAAAGGTGATATTTACGGATTCATTGGAAAAAACGGTGCCGGAAAAACAACTTTCATGCGCCTTGTCTTAGGTACTGCTTTCCCTACCAAAGGAGAAATCAAATTATTTGGCGGCGAGCCTTTCGATAAAGCCAGACGCAAAATCGGTTCTTTAATCGAAGCGCCTGGACTTTATAAAAACTGTACCGCCTATGAAAACTTAAAGCAGTTTTCCTTAATTTACGGTGGCACGGATGCAGAGATTAAGGAAATCCTTTCTCTGGTTGGTCTTGCTGATACCGGCAATAAAAAAACCGGCAAATTTTCCCTTGGAATGCGCCAGCGTCTTGGTATTGCCATTGCGCTTTTAGGCAATCCGGAGTTCTTAGTCTTAGATGAGCCGGTAAACGGTCTTGATCCTGCCGGAATGAAGGAAGTCCGTGATTTGATTTTAAAGCTGAATCATGAGAAAAATATTACAATTCTCATTTCCAGCCACTTATTAGATGAACTGTCCAAAATCGTTACCAGATATGGAATTATCAACGACGGTATGCTGATTGAAGAAGTTACTGCTGCAGAATTGAATGAACGCTGCCAGCACAAACTGATATTTACAGTAGACGATGTGCAGAAAACAGCCGCTATTTTTGCAGAAACTATTCCGGCAGAACAGATTCGCATTGCCGGCAATCAGGTGATTCTCTCCTCACATCTTGAGGAAGCCGCTGAATTAAACAAACGTCTGGTTCAACAGGACATTGCGGTAAATAGTTTCTGGGTGCATGCAGAAGGACTTGAACAATACTTTATGAAACGGATAGGTGGTTAATATGGGACAATTATTTAGATTTGAATTTCGAAAATTATTCCGTCAGAAGAGCTTTTACATCTGTGGCTGTGTGTTAATCGGATTAATTCTTCTGACCGCAGTAACATTAAATATGATTTACAGTTTATCACAGGGAAATATGGAAGCTGGCGGCGTAACCGTAAGTGCTTCTGACGATGGATTCCTTTATACCGGCATATATATGCTGGTTGGTGCAGTATCTTCCAGCAACTTTACGATTGTACTGGCTGTATTTCTTTCCCTCTTTGTATGCAGCGACTACACCAATGGCACTTTAAAAAATATCATTGCAAGAGGCTACAGCCGCACCCGCATTTATGCGGTAAAATACATGGTATCCTTAGCTGCCACAACATTTTATACCATTGTCTGCTGGCTTACCGGATTCCTTGCCGGCACTGCATTCTGGGAAGTTGGAAGCCTTTCCGGTACCACAGGAGACCTGATTGTTTCCCTGCTTTTACAGCTTCTTGGTAACTTTGCATACACCTCCCTGTTCTTCCTGATTGCAGTTTTATTTAAAAAAACAGGTGGTTCTATCGCAGTCGGTATCATTGGTCCACTGGTTTTATCCATGATAATCTCACTGGCAGACACCCTGACCCACAAGAAATCCTTTGATTTTGCCGACTACTGGCTGGATAACTGTATGGTTGAGACTGCAACAGACCTTATGGCTTCAAATATGATTACCCGCTGTTTCATTTGCTTCCTTATCTATGCGGTACTGTTCTATGTAATCAGTATCTTCGTAGGAAGACGCAATGAAGTGTAACTATATGAAAAACTCTTTATGAGTTATTCACCATAAGAACTTGCTACCGGCAGCTTCTTACGGATGCTTAGCAGCATAAAAAACTCCCACAGATATGTCATTGCTATATCATGACGTTATCTGTGGGAGTATTTTTTGTGCTATTTTCTGTGTTGTTTTTTAACGTTATTACTTGTGCTATTTTTTAACGCTATTTCTCAGTGATACTTATAGTGCTATTTCTTAACGTTACTTCTCAATGCTGCTTTTTAACGCTATTTCTTACACCTATGACAATTTCCATTTTTCATTTGCCCTGTAAGCTTGTTGCCTGTGTTCACCGTCATTATGTTTTCACTATCCCGAAAGAGCTACGTGCTTATTTTTTCAAAGACAGATCTCTCTTAGATTGCTTATTCCATTCTGTCCGCGATGTTGTCCTTCGTATGTTTTCTAAAATGAACAAAACGGAAAACTGCACTATTTACCATTCGCTTTTTTGTTATGTTATTTTTTATTTCTAGTTCATTATACATTATTTCTGACGATTTAAGGAATTTCCTGTAAAGTAAAAAACTCGATAGCAAAATCTGCTATCGAGCAATCAGCTCCCCGAGTAGGACTCGAACCTACGACAGCGCGGTTAACAGCCGCGTGCTCTACCAACTGAGCTATCGAGGATTATTAAGTTAAAGAATGACGTTCGCCTGAAATCAGGTAACGTCATTGTTAAAAAGTACATACCTTCAAAACTTCATACAGATTGCTTTCCGAGTTGCTTTGGTCAAGCCCTCGACCGATT
>ULYQ01028841.1_pt1 | contig 23013 bp, 24 predicted proteins | sample 1962271 | NCBI WGS metagenome assembly ULYQ01 (sample SAMEA4835865, study PRJEB28245) | human gut metagenome | biome: gut microbiome; material: fecal sample | place: Denmark | collected 2008
AATTTTCGGCAGTTTTTCAAAAATCCACGGTAAACGTTTAAAAATTTTCAAAAAAATTTGCCGTTCACCGTGGATTTTTTAAACAGCGCAAAAAGCAAGTGCTTTTTGTGCCAATTCAAAAGGATTGCCCAATTCTTCTACTGCGCCCAATTCAAAGGCTTCACGTGGCATACCATAAACCAATGCGGATTTTTGGTCTTGCGCCAACGTGTGTGCGCCCGCTTGCCGCAGTTTTAACAACCCTGCCGCGCCATCTTTGCCCATTCCCGTTAAAAGAACGGCAACCACATTTTTGGCTTTGTCGGTTAGTGAAGAAAACAAAACATCTGCCGATGGGCGTTGTTTGCAAACTGGCGCGGTGTTTGAAAGTGCCGTGTGGCGCGCGGCGCGCGGCACAAACAAATGCGCATTGCCCGGGGCAACAAAAACTTTGCCAAAAGCGAGCGCTTCTTTGCCTTGTGATTCCACCACTTCAGGCGCAACAATGCGGTTTAATCGTGCGGCAAAAGCATTTGTAAAATGTTCGGGCATGTGTTGAACAATTAAAATCGGCGGGCAGTTTTTGGGCATTTGTTCCAAAAAAATTTTAATGGCTTCTGGCCCGCCAGTGGATGCACCAAGCGCGATGATGGCGTTGGGGTTGAATTGAAACTTTGATTCGGCAACACCGTTGGTTTGAAAAGTTTGCGCGGTTTTTTCGTTGGTGTTTAAAAAACGTATTTTGGCGCTGTGCGCCGCGCGAATTTTGTCGCGCAAAGTTTGCGCGTAGTTTTCCCACGATTGAGGATTTTTTAATAAAGGTTTGCTTGCAAAATCCACAGCGCCAAGTTCAAGCGCTTTTAGCGTTGTTTGCGAACCTTCTTTGGTAAAGGATGAAACCATCACCACCGGCATAGGATTTAACTTCATCAAACGCGTTAAAAAATCAATGCCGTCCATTCCGGGCATATGCACATCCAAGGTTAAAACATCCGGGCGCAAGGTTTTAATCAAATGGCGCGCGCTGGCGGCATCGGGCGCGGTGCCGATGACTTTTAAATCAGGCGAATCGTTGATGATGAAAGACAAAAAATCGCGTATGACTTGCGAATCATCCACAACCAAAACACCAATGCTCATAAACTTTGCCTTTTTAAAAAATCGGCGTAATTTTTTTCACGTTGCAACAAAGTATCGTTATTCAAATGGTGCAAGCGTTTGACTCTAACGCGCGCGTTTTCAGCAAAAACGTAAATTTTGCGCGGAAAACCAGCAAATAAATCTTGTGCCACAATGGGAATGTGTTTTTTTTGCAAAAATTGCAAGGCAAATTCCGCATTTTTTTTGCCATCGGTTTGCGTTTGTGCAAAATAGCTGCCGCCAAAAACCTTGGATTCCAAGCGGCGGGAGTCTGCGCCCATTTTTAAAACGCGCTCGGTAAGTGTTGTCATCATCTTTTCGGCATAATCCGAACAAGCAGGCTTCATAAAATGGTTCATGCCAACAATTTTAGCTTTGGGGTCGTATAAACAAACCGCAACGCAAGCACCCAAAACGGCAACCAAAAGTTTTTGCGATTGTTCGGCAACATAATATTCGCCCGGCAAAACTTTGACGGCTTCGCGCAACAAGTGGCGGTCGTAATAATGGTTGGTTGCCCATTTTCCAACAACGGCAAACACGGCTTGTTCCCTTCATCAAGGTTTAACGCGGTAAACCGTTTGCCCCAAAGCTTCCAAGCGGTCTACGGCGTAAAATAGGTTTTCAGAATGCCCAGCAAAAAACAATGCGCCCGGGCGCATGACTTCCAACAAATGATTTAAAACACGTTTTTGCACGGCGCGGTCAAAATAAATCATCACGTTGCGGCAAAAAACCACATCCATTTTTCCGTTGAATGGCCAAATGGGGTCAAGCAAATTGATTTTTTCAAAATGCACCAATTGTTTGACTTCGGGGCGAATGGCAACCACGTTGTTGTCTTTGGCATTTTGCAAAAAAAAACGGTGCAAGCGTTGGGGCGAAATGTTTTTGATGCGTTCGCGCGTGTAAATGCCTTCCTTTGCCGATTCCAACATCGCCGAATCAATATCGCTTGCCAAAAGACGCACATCATTGCTGGCATTTTTGCCTAAGGTTTCAAAAGCCAACATCGCCATAGAATAAGCTTCTTCACCGCTGGAAGTTGCCGCCGACCACATGCGAATTGGGCGGTGCGCAATGGTTCTTAAATAATTAGCCAAAATAGGAAAATGGTAAGCCTCGCGAAAAAAGGATGTGAGATTGGTTGTCAAAGAATTGACAAAATGCTCCATTTCTTCTGCGTGCAAACTCAAATAATCCAAATAAGCCGCAAAAGTTAAAAAATGCAAATTGCGCAAACGCGGTGATAAACGCACATAAACCATATCGCGCTTGCTGGCGTTCAACACAATGCCGGAACGCTGGTAAATCAAACGGCAAACACGTTCAAAATCCGCTTGGGTGAAAACAAGTTCATGGGACATTTAAAATTCTTTCCATTCGTCCTCAATGTTGTTTTTTTCTAATTTTTCAAAAGGATGGTTTGGCGCATTTTGAATAAGAGAAGGCGCAATATATTGTCCGGGAAATGTTTTGGGTGCTTCAACCAAACGAAACAATTCCACCGAACGCAAAAGATTTTGCGCTTGTTCTTCCAAACTTTCCGCAGCAGCAGTGGCTTCTTCCACCAAAGTGGCATTGTGTTGCGTGGCTTCATCCATTTGCGTGATGGTTTGACTCACCTGCTCAATGCCCAAACTTTGTTCGCTTGAAGCATTGGCAATATCGGTGATTAACACTGCCACGCGTTTGATACTTTCCACCATTTTGCGTGTGGTTTCTCCCGCTTCTTGCGCTTGGCGATTGCCGAGTTCGGCTTTTTCAACAGAATCAGAAATAAGCGCTTTAATCTCTTTGGCAGAAGCGGCGCAACGTTGTGCCAAACTTCTAACTTCGGATGCCACCACCGCAAAGCCTCTGCCTTGTTCGCCCGCGCGCGCGGCTTCCACCGCGGCATTCAACGCCAAAATGTTGGTTTGAAAAGCAATGCCGTCAATCACACCGATAATTTCAGAAATATGTTGAGAAGATTGGTGAATCGCCGTCATTGTTGCCACCACTTCATCCACCACGCGCCCGCCGTTTTCTGCCATTTGTTGCGTTTGATGCGCCAGCGTATTGGCTTGATGCGCGCTTTGCGCATTTTGTGAGACCGTGCTGGTGAGTTCATCCATGCTGGCGCTGGTTTCTTGCAAATTGGCGGCTTGTTTTTCCGTGCGTGTGGATAAATCACGATTGCCAGCGGCAATTTCATTGACCGCGTTATTGATTGCTTCTGCCGAGGCTTGAATATCGCCAACCAATGAACGCAACTGCAAAACACTTTGATTGGCATCGGCGCTTAATTTGGCAAAAGTGCCTTGGTATTCGGTGGTAATGGTGTGCGTTAAATCGCCGTGCGCCATACGCGATAAAAGATTGCCCAAGTTATCAATGGCGTTGTTGCAGTTTTCAAGTAAGCGGTTGAAGTTTTCGCCCAAATCGCGGTAAAAACCTTCTAATTTTGACGTATCAAAACGCGCTTGCAAATTGCCAGCCACGGCTTTGCCAACCAATTCACGCACGGCGCGTTGTGCGTTGCTTTCCGCCGTGGTGTCAACCCATTCGGTTACTGTGCCCAAATGTTGGGCTTTGTCGTTTTTAATCGGGCTGATATTCACTTGAAACAAACGCTTACCAAACTGCACTTCCACCGATTTGTGTTCGGTTAAGGCGTTTAAACTTTCAATGGATTCGCCCAAAGAATCCAACATCCATTTTTCCACGGTCGACCCGATATAATTTTCAAAATTAAATTGCGGATTTTTGGATTTTAAAAAATCTTCCACGCGGCGCAAGGCTTCCAACATATTGGCATTGGCAAAAATAATTTTGCCCGCTTTGTTGAAAACCTGCATGTTGGCGTTGGCGCATTCCAAAGCGGCTTTGATGCGCAAATTTTCGTTGTTGATGTGTTCGTCTTTGGCGCGCCGAAAACCACTTTGCACTTGCATAGCTTGCACGCTTTGCAAAGCCTGCCCCAATTCGTCTTCGCGGGTTAAATCCACATTGCGCGAATAATCGCCATTGGCAATGGCGGTGAGCGTTTTGCGCATATCATTCAAAGGTCGGCTAATGGCGCGCACCACACTCATCGCCACCAAAACCGCAACAATTAAAGAAAAGAATATCAACCCGAAAATAATCCAGCGTTGGTTTTGATAAAAAGCACGGTCAGAACCAATGCGGTTGGTGCTGTCTTCACGCTCCAAGGCATAAAGCGTGTTGATTTTTTCAGCCGTTTGGTCGTAAAGCGGATTGATTTCAGACAACAACAAGCGGTTTGCCGCGCTGTAATCGCCATTGGCAATAAAATCAAGCGCTTTTAAAAAACCATTTTGGTTGAGTTGGTTTTGCAAATCCCGCGCTTCTTTGGCAAGCGGCGAGTTGTTTTCTTTGGCAAATTCTTCCCAAAAGCTATTGTTTTGCTTGATATTGCGAAAAATGGCATCCGTATGGCTTTTTAAAGAATGCGTGTGCATATTGGCAAATTCGCTATTTGGATTATGTTGCAAAGAAAGCATAATCTGCGCGCGGTTTTCCAAATTCACGCGGTCAATTTTGCCAAGCGTGCGCATATTATTCACATGGAAGTTGTAGACATAATCCAAGGATTGATTAAGCGAACCCATTCCCCAAACGCCCAAACCCGCAACCAAAACGCCCAACAAAATCAAAATAGAAAAACCGATAATCAATTTTTGGCGAATAGAAAATTGATGTGGTTTGTGTTTAAAAAAAGTGCCGTGATGAAAATAAATTTTTTTTTCGTTTAACAACTGAAAATTTTCTTCAAATTCTTTGATTTTTTCACGTGGAGCAAATCGGCGCACCGATAAAAATCCAGCGATTTTGCCGTATTCAAAAAAAGGTGCAATGGTGGTGGATGCCCAAAAAAAATTGCCGTTTTTGGTTTTGTTTTTGATTAAACTTGTCCAAGGTCTGCCGGATTTTAAATCGCGCCACATATCATCAAAAACTTCATCAGACATATCCGGATGGCGCAACAAATTGTGCGCTTGGCCAATCATTTCGTTTTCAGAAAAACCGCTAATATCTATTAAATCTTGATTCACTTCTTTAATTATGCCGTTTTGGTCTGTGGCAGAAACCAACAACGTTTCTTCATTCAAAACAATTTCTTGGTGCGTTGTGTTCATTTTTTTTCCTTTTTTAAAAAAATTTTTAAAAAATTTAAAAATTTTTTAAGGTTGACCGTGGATTTTTTCAATTTTCCACGGTCAACGTTTAATTTTTTTCAAATTTTGTTTCATCAAACAATGCCATTTCAGAACTTGCCATCAAGGCTTCAATGTCGGTAACAATCAACATTTTGTCCCCAACATTTGCCAAACCTTGAATGTAGCGGGAATGAAAAATGCCAGAAAAATCCGGTGCTGGGCGAATATCTTGCGCACTCAAACGAAAAACATCGGATACATTATCCACAACAATGCCCAGCGTGCGCGCCATAATGTTCAAAACAATCACCACGGTAAAAGGCGTGTAAGTGATATTTTCCAACCCAAAACGCATGCGCAAATCCACAATCGGCACAATGTTGCCGCGCAAGTTAATCACGCCTTTCACAAAGGGCGGTGCATCAGCAATGGTTGTTGGCTCGGTGTAACCGCGGATTTCTTTAACGCGCAAAATATCAATGGCGTATTCTTCATTGCCCAACAAAAAACCCAAATATTCGTGCGTTTCAACTTCGTTTTTGTTCATTTTCAATGCCATCCACCAAAGCGTGCGGGTCAAAAATCAGCGCCACTTGACCGTTGCCCAAAATTGTGGCGCCTGAAAACCCTTTGATTGCGTGATAATTGGTTTCAATGCTTTTAATCACAACTTGATGTTGCCCTAAGAGTGCATCCACAAAAAATGCCGCACGGCGATGCCCAGAAATCAAAACCACCACAATGCCCGAACACAAAACCTCTTGCCAAGATTTTTCTTTTGCCACATCGGGCGCCATTTGAAACAAAATGTGCGGAATGATAATTGGCAAATAATCGCCACGCACTTTGACCAACCATTGATGAGACATCGTTTTTAAATCTTTTGGATGAATTTGAAAAGATTCTTCCACGCAAGACAAGGGCAAAATATAAGTTTGCTTGCCGATTTTAACCGACATACCATCCAAAATTGCCAGTGTTAAAGGCAGAAAAATGCTCATCTTTGTGCCGATGCCTTCTATAGAATCAATTTCCAAACGCCCGCCCAAAATTTGCAGATTTTTTTTCACCACATCCATTCCCACGCCGCGCCCAGAAACGTCCGTTACCTTTTGCGCGGTGGAAAATCCAGCCTCGCAAATTAAGGCAAAAATATCGTGGTCGGTCATATTTTCTTTTAAAGGCATTCCACGCTCGCGCGCTTTTGCCAAAATTTTGGCTTTGTTTAACCCTGCGCCATCGTCTCCAATTTCAATGACCACATTGCCGCCTTGATGCCGCGCAGAAAGGCGAATCACGCCTTCTTCATTTTTTTCTGCTTGAATGCGCTCGCTTGGCATTTCAATGCCATGGTCCAAAGCATTGCGAATCAAATGCGTTAAAGGATCAGATATTTTTTCAATCATTCCTTTGTCAATTTCTGTGGATTCGCCTTGAATTTCCAAACGTGCTTTTTTGCCCAATTGCGCGGACAAATCATGCACCAAACGCGGAAAACGCGAAAAAACAAAAGACAAGGGCAACATGCGAATACCCATCACCGCTTCTTGCAAATCGCGGCTGTTGCGCTCCAAATTGTTTAAAGCGGTAAAAAGCAATTCGTTTTCTTGCGATTCTTCTCCCAAAACATCCAACAACATGGATTTTGCCATCACCAATTCGCCCACCAAATTGATCAATTGGTCAACCTTGGCAGTTGGCACGCGAATGGATAAATCAGCAGATTTTTTGTCAATAGCCGGTTTGGATGGTTTTGGCGCTTTTTTAATTTCAGCAGGTTTTGCTTGTTCTTCAATCAGTTCAAAAAAACCATAAGCGCCATTTTCATCATCAATGGGTTTGGATGATTTTTCCGTGTCCGATTCCAATTCACCAAAAAAACCATAAGCGCCGTTGGCATCGTCCGTAAAATTTTCCGGCGTAATTTTTAAAGAATGATTTTCGCAAACAAAATCCAACCACTCGGCAATTTCGTTTTGTTTGGCGTTGGTTTTGATTTTAAAAGTTTGGGTTTTAGAATCAAATGGCGTTTGGTTTTCAATTTCGCCAAGTTTGGATAATTCCTCAAAAAGATTGTTTAAACCATTTTTTGCAGAATCTAAAACCTTAAATTCCACCAAAAAAACATTTTTCCACGGTAAACCCGAATTTTTTTTCAAAATTTTTGGCGGTTCACCGTGGATTTTTGCCGATTTTTCTGCTGATTCTCCACTTGCCGCTTTTTTTAAACGTTCGCAAATGTTTGCAATTTGCGCTTCATCTTTTTTGGCACCATCGCGGTAAACCGCCAAAAAACCGCTCAACATATCGCGCGCTTGCAAGCACAAATCCAAAATCTCTGGCGTTAAAGTCAAATGGTGTTGGCGCAGTTGGTCAAGCAAATTTTCAAAAATGTGCGCTGATTCGGATAAATCCGCAAAACCAAAAGTGGCGCCACTGCCTTTGATGGAATGCACAGCACGAAAAATGGCGTTTAAATCTTCATCGTCTGGCGCGGCGGCATCCAAATTTAAAAGCAAATTTTCAAGATTGGCTAAATGTTCGCTCGCTTCTTCAAAAAAAGTTTGGTGGAATTGCGATAAGTCAATTTCCATCGCCTGCTCGCTCGCTTGATTAACCTATTCACCCAAAACTTTTTTTACCACTTCAATCAATTTTTTGGGGTCAAAAGGTTTAACCAACCAACCCGTTGCCTTTGCTTGTCTGCCTTGTTCTTTCATTTCAGGAGAAGATTCGGTGGTTAACATTAAAATTGGCGTTTTTGCATATTGCGGCATCGCGCGCAATTCTTTAATCAACGTTATTCCGTCCATTTTAGGCATATTTTGGTCGGTAATCACCAAGTCAATGGTGTTGTGTTTGGATTTTTCTAAACCTTCCGCGCCGTCAGCGGCATCCAACACTTCGTAGCCCGCGGTTTTTAAAGTAAAAGAAAGCATTTGGCGAATGGAAGCGGAATCATCAATGCAAAGAATAGTTTTACTCATCAAAACACCTCAAAAAATGTTGGATTCAATGGTTGCAGTGGTATTTTCAAGAATAGGAAGTGCCGTGTTGGCTTCATCCAAAACAGCCGATTCTGGTCCCAATTCTTGCAAAATGGCTTCCTCCGTGCGTTTGTTTAACACCACAATACTGATGCGGCGATTGGCAGGATTAAGCGGGTCGTTTTTGTCATACAAAATGGTGGATGCCGAACCCACAACCCGCAAAATTTTGTTTTCATTCATACCGCCCAAAATCAATTCGCGCCGAGATGCATTAGCACGATTGGCAGACAATTCCCAATTTCCAAAACCTGTGCCATCGCCTGCATAACGAGATGCATCGGTGTGGCCAGATAAGCTAATGCTGTTATCCACCGCATTTAAAACACCGCCAATGCGCTGCAAAATTTCGCGGGCATAAGGTTTTAATTCCGAGCTGGATAAATCAAACATAGGGCGATTTTGTTCATCAATAATTTGTATGCGCAAACCTTCTGCCGTGAAGTCCAACAACAATTGATTGCGAAATTCTTTTAATTCCGGCAATTTTTCAATCATTCCTTCAATTTCCAATTTTAAAGATTCTAAGCGTTGTCCTTCCGCACGCACAAAGGCTTCATCACGGCTATCTTTGCTGGAACGGCGGCGTGTTTTTTCAACATCGCCGTCTTTCACTTGCCCTGCACGTTTGGTTAAATCTTTGCCGCCGCCTTGCAAAATACTGCTGGCACTGCCTGAACCAGAACCGCCACCAATGCCAACCTTTAAAGGATTTTGAAAAAAATCAGAGATTCCTTGCAAATCACCCGCCGCCGTAGAACCCAACAACCACATCAAAAGAAAAAACGCCATCATTGCGGTCATAAAATCAGCATAAGCCAATTTCCAAACGCCGCCGTGCGCACCACCGGCCACAACCTTTTTGCGTTTGATAACAATAGGGCGGGTATCTTCTGCCATTTATTTTTAACCTTTAACCTTTGCGGCTTTTGAGTTCAGACTCTAATTCCACAAAACCCGGGCGATCATGCCCGCCCAAAATTTTGCGACCAAATTCAATGGCAGTTTGCGGGGCATAACCAGACATAGAAGCAATTAACACTTGTTTGACGAGTTTATACGCTGTGGAATCGGCTTCCGCTTTGGCTGCCATCACATTTGCCAACGGGGCAATAAAACCATAACAAATCAACAAACCCGCAAACGTGCCAACCAAAGCACCGCCAATCATTTTGCCCAACACCGCAGGCGGTTGGCCAACCGAACCCATCACATTGACCACGCCCATCACGGCAACCACAATCCCAAAACCGGGCGTGGCATCGCCCATTTGTGCCACAGCATGTGAAGGATGCAAACTTTCATGGTGATGCACTTCCAATTCGGCTTCCATCAAGGCTTCTACTTCCAACACATTTAAATTGCCGCCGACCATCATCCGCAAATAATCGCAAATAAATTCTAACAAGTGATGATCCCCTGCAATTTGCGGGTATTTGCCAAAAATAGCGCTGCTTTCGGGGTTTTCCACATCACCTTCAATGGACATTAGCCCTTCTTTTCTTACTTTTGATAACAATTCAAAAAGCAAAGCCAACACGTCTATGTAATAAGCCTTGTTGCCTTTGGGACCTTTTAAGGCGGCAGGAATGGCAGCCAGCGTGGCTTTGATGGCAGGCAAACTGTTGCTTGCCAAAAAATAACCCAAATCCATACCAATCAAAGCGGCGTATTCGGTGGGCACCCAAAGCGCCAACAAACTCCCGTGAATGGCATACGTGCCAAGAGCTGCAAGTAAAACCACCACGTAGCCAATCAATAAGAACATTTCTCCCCCAACGCTTTGAAAGTGGCGTTATTTTACGCTTTTTTCCACGGTAAACCTTAAAAAATTTTTAAAAATTCCTTAGCGTTTTTAAAACCAACAATGCGATTTTTTTCTTCGCCTTTTTCAAAAAATAAAATGGCAGGCGGACCAAATAAAGAAAAACGTTTTAAAATTTTTTGGTCTTCCGCAGTATTATTTGTTACGTCTATTTTTAATAAATTATAATTTTTCAGTTGATTAAAAACCATATCATCGCTAAATGTAAAACGCTCCATTTCTTTGCAAGTAACACACCAATCGGCATAAAAATCCAACATAATTGGTTTTAAAGAATTTTGTAATTCGGCATTTAATTCATCGTTTGTTTTAATTATTTTAAAATTATATTCTTTTGATGGCGTTTTATTATTTTGAACAATTAAATTATTTAAAGGTTGTGCAAAATCTTTTGCACCAGAAAAAGCGCCAATTAAAAAAATAACGCCTATTAAAAATAATAAAATACCAATGCCTTTTAAAAAACGTTGAAAATTATTTGCTTTATCTGGTAAAGAATCCAAGGCTTTAAAATAAATGGCGGTGATAATAAATAAACTTGCCCATAAAAACATTAAAATTTGAATATTTAAAATAGGATGAATAATCCACAACGCCAAGGCTAATAAAACAACGCCAAAAAAGTATTTGATGCTAATCATCCAAACGCCCGTTTTTGGCAAAAAGGATGAACCCAAAACGCCAACAACAATAAGCGGCAAACCCATGCCAAGCGCCATTAAAAATAAGGAAAATCCGCCCAAAAACGCATCGCCCGTTTGCCCAATATACATTAAAGCACCAGCCAAAGGCGCTGCCACGCAAGGGCCAACAATCAAAGCAGACAAAGCGCCCATCACAAAAACAGAAACAAAACTGCCTTTTTTGGTGTTAATTTTTTTACTCAAACAATTCTGCACAAATTGCGGCATTTGCAATTCATAAAAACCAAACATAGAAAATGCCAAAAACACAAAAATCAAAGCAAAAGCAGACAACACCCACGGGTTTTGCAAAAAAGCGGAAAGCAACGTGCCGCTTAAACCTGCCGCAACACCTGCGATGGTATAAGTCAGCGCCATTCCCAAAACATAAAAAAGCGACAACCAAAAATGATGCAATTTTTGATTTTCCGCTTTATTTTGCTGAATAATAATGCCAGACAAAATAGGAATCATCGGCAACACACAAGGTGTTAAAGACAAACCAACACCCGCCAAAAAGAAAAAGAATAAATTCGCCAAAAAGTCGGTGTTTTTTAATTGATTTAAAATTTTGTGAGATTCGTCTTGGATAATTGTTGGCGATTCTTTAATGATTTCTTTTAATTCTACTTCCAAATTTTGCGTCAACGGCAAATAACACACGCCATTTTCCACACAACCTTGGCTTGTTGCTTTAATATTCAAAAGTCCGATTTTTTTTGTTTTAATTTTTAATTGTATGGGCACATCGTTGTAATAAACCTCCACTTCGCCAAAATGTTCATCGTTTTTAATTGTGCCTTGCGGAAAAATTGTTTCTAAAATTTCAGCATTTTCTATTTCAAAAGAAAAACGATCTTTATACAAATAATAATTTGGAGCAATTTTGTAATGAATCAAAATTTCATTATTTTCTAAAACACTAATTTCTGGTTGAAAAGCTTGTTCTGGTTCCAAAAACTCTGTTTTTTTTAAAAAAAATTGTGCGTTGACCGTGGAAAAAGAAAATAAAAAACATAAAAATAATAAAAATTTATTCATTTTATTCATTTTAAAATTTCTCCCATCCATTTTAAATAAGCTTCCGATACATTTTCAACATTCACTGCCACAATTTCTGGCACTTCATAAGGATGATTTTCTTTAAAAAAAATTTTTAAATCATCCAACTTGTTGGCAAAGGTTTTAATCAAGAGCAAAACTTCACTACTTTCTTCAATTTTTCCATTCCAAGGGTAAATGGATGTTGTGCCATCTATCATTTGCACGCAAGCGGCAAGTTGCGCTTCAACAATTTTTTGCGCAAATTTTTTTGCTGCGTTTTTTTCAGAAAATGTTGAAAAAACCAAAATGGGTTGCATGGCTAACCTTATTTTTTTAAAAAAAAGAAAAAGATAATAATAAGCAATGGCAAAAAATGTGGAAAACCCACAAAAACCTTTAAAAAATAATAACTTAACCTTTGGTTAAGTTTGTGTGTGATGCGGGGAAAACTTGTTGTTTTTTTGTGTGTTGTTGAAAACGTTTTGTAAAAAAGTGGGCATTATGCACTTTTTTTCCACAATTTTTGAACAACTTTATTCACGCACGGTGATAGGGCAAATTTTTCAACAAAGTGTAAGCACGGTAGAGTTGCTCGCACAAAAAAAGGCGTGCCAGCGCATGCGGCAAGGTCATTTGGGAGAGCGAAAGCAGGCAATTAGCGCGCGTTTTCACTTGTTCATCCCAACCATCTGCCCCGCCGATTCCAAAGATAATTGGCGTTTCTTCATGCGCTTTTAAAAAATCTGCAAAGGCTATGCTGGTGAAGTTGTTGCCTTTTTCGTCCAAAGCCACAAAAAAAGCGTTTTTTTTGTCAATGGTTTTTAACAACCTTTGCTCGTCTAAAACCTTATTTTGCGAAGGTTTGATGAACAATTCTTCAAATGCCCAAGATGATTCAAAACGGCGAATGTATTCACGCGCCAAATCGTTTTTTGGAATTTTTGCAATGCTGATGATTGTAAGTTTCATTCCACGCGGTGGTTTGCCTTCCATTCCGCCGAAATGCGCGAAATTAAAATTGGCAACAACACTTCAATTTCTGCCACAATTTCTTCTTGCAAGCGGTGTTGCAAAAATTGCAAATAATCGTCCGTTACAGGCACATTGGCGCCTAATTGTTCGGTTAAAACGGGAGGTTCGTGGCTAGAAGATGTTTTTGTCATCAATGCGTCTGCACGCATCATCAATGGTTTTTGTTCTTGCATTTTTGTTAAAGATAATAGTTAGTGGAATTTGAATAATGCACCTAAAATAATGTTTTTTCAATAGTTTTAAAAAAAATAAAAGGTTTACCGTGGAAAATTATTTATTTTCCAATAAATTGTGGAATTGAACGGAAAATCCGCATTTTTTATAGTTTTGCACACGCGCTCTGCCGTAATTTTTTGTGTTTTCATCATTATCCATAATTTCATAAACAAAAGGAAAACGTTCTAAACCATCAATTTTTATTTCATTAAAAGGCAAAAAAATCAAAGGTTGGTTTTTTTTAAAATCATCTAAATGATTACTTAATATATAAGGCGTAAAATCAGCATTTTTGTCATTTGCAAAAACATGCGGTAAAAATAGCGATTGTTCCCATAAAGCGCGATTTAATTGATTTAAAAAATCAACTGAATCAGAAAAAATATAAGCGGATTTTTGGCGAGAATATGCGCGTAAAATCGTTTGAATAGTTTCATTCAAACGATTTTGCGCATTAAAGTAATACAAAACTTTCATTTCATAGAATCTTTAATGAATTGAAAAAGTGCGGCAACAGGTCTGCCCGTTGCTGTTTTATTTTTGCCAGAAATCCAAGCTGTTCCTGCAATATCCAAATGCGCCCAGTGAAATTTTTTGGCAAAACGCGACAAAAAACACGCTGCGCTAATGGTGCCTGCTTCCCGCCCGCCGCTGTTGCTCATATCTGCAATAGGACTATCCAACAATTTTTGGTAATCATCAAAAAGCGGCAGTTGCCAGAAGCGATCTTGCGTTTTTTCACCAGCGGCAATAAGCGAATCGGCAAGTTTTTGGTGATTGGTAAGTAAACCGCTTGCAACATTTCCAAGTGCGATAATGCAAGCGCCTGTTAAGGTTGCCACATCAATAACAACAGCGGGTTTAAAGCGTTCGGCAAAGGTTAAAGCATCGCACAAAATCAAACGTCCTTCGGCATCCGTGTTGATGATTTCAATGGTTTGACCAGATAAAGATTTCACCACATCGCCCGGGTGTGTTGCCGTGCCGCTTGGCATATTTTCTACCGCTGGCACCAAAACGTGCAAATGCACAGGCAACTGCAACAAAGTAACGGCTAAAAACACGCCCAAAACGCTTGCCGCGCCGCACATATCAAACTTCATTTCATCCATTCCAGCTGCGGGTTTCAAAGATATTCCGCCCGAATCAAAACACACGCCTTTGCCAATTAAAACAATTGGATTATTATATTTTTTACCATATTCCAAATGAATTAAAAAAGGCGGCAAATTACTTCCTTTTGCAACAGAAAGTAAGGCATTTAAACCTTCTTTTTTTAAATATTTTTGGTCGTAAATATTTAAAGTAACATTTTTATTTTCCGCAATTTTTTCTGCTTCCTTTGTTAAAAACTCGGGCGTGCAAATGTTGGCTGGAAAATTACCCAAATCTTTGGCTAAATGAACGCCTGCTGAAATGGCTTTTGCTTCGTTTAAAATATTTTTTATTTCCTTATTTTCCACGGTCAACGCGAAAAAAATTTCAGAAATATTTGTTTTATTTTCTTCTTTTTTAAAATATTCAAAGCTATAAAAAGCATCGTCCAAAAAAAGAATGAAGTTTTTTAAACCTTCTTCCAGCGCCATTTTTTTATTTAAAAAACTTTCCAAAAAAACGGCGGCATTTTTGTTTTGAATATTTTTTAAAAAAGTGGGAATTTTGCCGACAATTTCTTTTAATTTTAAAAAATTAAAGGATTTTTTATCGCCTAAACCGATGAGTAAAATGCGTTTAAAATCGGATTTTTCAGGATACAAAAAAACATGCGTTTTGCTTTTGGCTTTAAAATCGCCCAAAGTTTTCAAATTTTTAAAGGCGATGAGCGCATTTTTGTCTAAAAATTCTGGTGTTTCGTCTTCAAAAACACCGATAATGGCGGTTGTTGTTTTCACTGCCGAAATGCGAGTTGTTTTGTATTCCACAGTCATTTCCTTTTAAAAGTTTGGGTTAATATTATCCGCGCAAATTTTTTTACGTCAAAAAATGATTTTTGATTCTGCCATCCGCCGCGAATTTACTCAGTCTGCATCCGCCATTAGTATTGCTTTGTTGGCAATTTTGGTATCAACCCAGTTGATTCGTTTTTTGAACGAAGCCGCTGCAGGCAAAGTATTGCCCGAGGCTGTGTTGGTTTTATTAGGTTTTGCAAGCTTGCAATATTTGCCAATTGTGCTAACGCTAACACTTTTTATTGCCGTTTTATTTTCTTTAACGCGCGTTTATCGCGATTCTGAAATGTTTATTTGGCTCATCAGCGGGCAATCGCTTGCCACGTGGATTAAACCCGTTTTGCATTTTGCTTTGCTGTTTATCATCGCCATTGCCATTTTGTCTTTTTCCTTAACACCTTGGGCAAGTCGTATGGCTAACGAATACCGTTTGCAGTTGTCGTTAAAAAGTGAATTGTCGCAAGTAGTGCCGGGTGCTTTTCGGGAAGTCAAACGCGGCGAGCGCGTTTTTTTTGTGGAAAATGTATCCGAAGATTCGAAAAAAATCGGCAACGTTTTTGTGGCGGATACCAATGAAAATAAAGTAAGCGTGGTGGTATCAAAAACGGGTTATCAAGAAATAGAAGGTGATAACCGCTTTATTGTGTTGGAAAATGGGCGGCGTTATTTCGTGGAACCCGGGCAAACGGATTTTAAAATCAACGAATTTGAACGCTACAAAATGATCACAGAAGATGGCCACGGCAAGCGCAAAAACACCGACCACAAAAGAAAACCTTTTATTGAATTGTTGATGGACAATTCCAACGCGGCAAAAGGTGAAATTTTGTGGCGTTTTAGCGTGCCTTTATCTGCCATTTTTTTGGTATTGTGGGCAATTCCATTGTCGCGCGTAAACCCCAGAGCTGGTCGTTCGGCAAATTTGATGATTGCCGTTTTGATTTATGCCATTTATAACAATTCCATCACCGTTTTTCAAGCTTGGGTGGCGCAAGGTAAATTACCTTTTTATTTGGCATTTTTAATATTGCACGGTGTTGTTTTTTTAATATGGTCTTTTTTATTTTTAAAACAACTACAATTTAAATTGAGAAAGCCTAAAAATGTTTAAATTATACCAACGCTACATTTCCCGCGAAGTATTATTAACCATTTTGTTGGTTTTATTCGCCTTTTTAACTATTTTCACATTTTTTGATTTTATTGAAGAATTGCGCCGCGTGGGGCGCGGCACATATAAAATTTCCCACGCTATTTTTTTTGAATTATTGAGTATTCCCGGTTTATGTTATGAATTGATGCCCATTGCGGTTTTAATCGGCACTTTATACGCTTTGTCTAATTTAGCACGTCATTCTGAAATAACTGTTTTGCGTGCATCTGGATTAGCAACTAAAAAGTTATTGTTTTTATTATTTTCACTTGCCACTTTTTTGGCAATTATTACTTTTATTTTTGGTGAAATTTTTGTTCCTTTTTGCGAACAAAAAGCGCAGGAATTAAAAAACAACGCTTTAAATCAAATGATTGCACAAGCGGGTTTTAGCAGTGGTTTGTGGGTAAAAGATAATAAAAGTTTTATCAATGTTAAACGCGCTTTGCCAAATGCCCGTTTAGAAAATATTCGCATTTATCAATTTGATGAAAATAATTATTTATTATTTGTGAAAGAAGCCAAAGAAGCAGAATTTATTAGTAATGGCGAATGGATTTTATATAATGCGGTTACAACCGAAATTAAAAATAACGAGCGCGCCCGTGTTTTTAAAGAAGAAAAAAGTATTTGGCAAACCGTTTTAACCCCGCAATTATTAGAAGCATTGAGCGTTAGTCCTGAAAAAATGTCAATGAATAATTTACTAAATTACAAAAAGCATTTGTCTGATAATGCCCAACAAACCGAACGTTATGAAATTGCTTTGTGGAAAAAATTTATATATCCATTGAGCGCTTTGGTGATGGTTGCGCTTGCTTTGCCTTTTGCTTATTCGCACAATCGCGTGGCGGGTGTGAGTTTAAAATTATTTGTGGGCGTGATGTTGGGCGTGATTTTTCACGCTTTAAATGGATTATTTTCAAATTTAGGAATGATCAATTCTTGGCCGCCTTTTGCAAGCGCTGCCGCGCCATCTTTTTTGTTTTTAATGTTGGCTGTTTTTATGTTGTATTGGGTTGAAAAACGTTAAAATCCACGGTCAACATATTATTTTTTTGGAGAATAAAAAATGAGAGTTTTGTGTGCTTTGATTTTAAGTATCGGCATTTTTATGGCGGGTTTTTTTATTAGTCAAACGGCTGTTAATGCCAACGTTGGTGCCAATACCGTTGAAGTGCGTGGCTTATCTGAACGCCGCGTGAAATCCGACCGCGCTTATTGGAGCATTGAATACAATGTTGTGCGCCGCGGTAATAATATCAATATGGCGGATTTATATAAAGAATCGGATAATAATCAAAAAATTATTATTGATTTTTTAAAAGAATCAGGTTTTACTGACGATGAAATTCAAGCGCCTTTGGTGCGTTATGAAAAATTTGATTATCGCGATAATCAACAACGCTTGGTTGATATGGAATGGCGCTTAAAAGGTTTTATTGGTTTGGATACCAAAAATGTGGATTTGGTCAACGCCACGCGCGTTAAAATTATTGATTTAAATAAAAAAGGCGTGGAATTAGAAAATCAATCGCCGAATTTTTATTTTACTTCTTTAAATGATATTAAACCTGAAATGGTAAAAGAAGCAACAATTAACGCCCGCAACGCTGCCGAAGAATTGGCATCTTATGCGAATGTTCAAGTCGGCACCATTAAAAAAGCCGTGCAAGGTAGTTTTGTGATTCAAGACGTTGGGAATAAATATATGGATGACCAAAGCTTGGAAAAAAACGTGCGTTTGGTTACCACCATCACATTTTTCTTAAAATAAAATGCAACAGATTATATTTTTTGTGATTTTTTTGAATGTTTTTTTATTTGGTTGTGAAAAAAATATTGGGTTGACCGTGGAAAATGATCCCACGCGCCCGGTTTTTCACCGCCAAGAAGCATTCAAAAAAATTTTGAATAGTTTTGAACCACTTGGTTTAATGCATCGCAAGGAAAAAGTTTTTGATTTAAAAGAATATCAAAAACACGCGCAACATTTAAAAGAAACGCAAAATGAACCATGGCCATATTTTAAAGAAAATACTTTTTATCCGCCATCGCGTTCTAAGGAAAATATTATGACTGAAAATAATATTTTTTTAAATGAAATTGCCGAATATAAAAACGCTGTAAATCTTTTAAATGATATGGCGCAAACGGGCGATGCAATGGTAATGCAGCGCGCTTATGATACACTGCACGGCACTTGTCGCAGTTGTCATAAACAATTTAGAAAATGATTTCAAATTCCCCAATTTGGCAAAAATTGCAAAAAAATGCCGATGATTTAAAGCATCGGCATTTGCGGGATTTGTTTGCCAAAAACCGCACGCCTTATGCGCCTTTTGCCCTGCGGCACGATGGCATTTTGCTTGATATCGGCAAGCAACGCATTTCTACCGACACCTTGAAACTTTTGCATGCGTTGGCGCGCGAAACGGGCATTAAAGAATGGATTGCCAAAATGTTGGCAGGGGAAAAAATCAACCACACCGAACACCGCGCTGTGCGGCATATGGATTTGCGCCGCGGTGAATCTGCCCCGCCCGAAGTGCGCGAAGTTTTAAAAAGAATGGAAAATTTAACCGCGCAAGTGCAAAGCGGCAAGTGGCGCGGTTTTTCGGGTGAGCGCATTACCGACATTGTGAATTTGGGCATCGGCGGCTCGGATTTGGGTCCTAGAATGGTCGTTATTGCTTTATCTGCTTTGTTGGATAAACGCGTGAATGTGCATTTTATCTCCAACGTTGACGGCGCGGATATGGCGAAAAAACTTGCCAAACTCAAAGCCGAATCAACGCTTTTTATTATTTCTAGCAAAAGTTTTACCACGCAAGAAACGATGAAAAACGCGCAAAGCGCCCGCGCGTGGCTTTTAAACGCTTTAAAAAGTGAAAAAGCCGTTGCGCGCCATTTTGTGGCGGCAACCAATAATATTGCCGCGGCAAAGGCTTTTGGGCTTTTGGAAGAAAACTTGTTTCCTTTGTGGGATTGGGTTGGCGGGCGTTTTTCCTTGTGGTCTGCTATTGGTTTACCCATTATGTTTGCTGTGGGCGCTCTTCATTTTTATGATTTATTAAAAGGCGCACACGCAATGGATTGCCACTTTGAAACGGCTGAAATTGAAGAAAACCTGCCCATCCACTTGGCGCTTTTAACCTTGTGGAACAGCAATTTTCTGCACGCGCCATCCTTTGCTGTTTTTCCTTATGCGCAGTCGCTCACGCGCTTTCCGCGCTATTTGCAGCAGTTGGAAATGGAAAGTTTGGGCAAAACGGTTGATCGCAACGCCAAACATTTGAATATCACCACAAGCCCGATTGTTTGGGGAACGGCGGGCACCAATGGTCAACATTCTTATTTTCAGCTTTTGCACCAAGGTGCGCAAACGGTGGCTTGTGATTTTATTGCCTTTGCAAAGGCGGATTTTCAAATTCCCGGACATCACGAAATTTTGCTTGCCAACTGCTTGGCGCAGTCTGCCGCGCTTGCCTTTGGGCAGGAAGAAAATGAAGCACGCGGCTACGGCATTGATGAAGCGCTTTTGCCTTACCGCACTTTCACTGGCAATCAGCCTTCATCCACCATCATTTTGCCTGAACTTTCGCCCTTTTATTTGGGCGAATTGCTGGCGCTTTACGAACACAAGGTTTTTGCCTTGGGCGTGTTGTGGAATTTGAACGCCTTTGACCAATGGGGCGTGGAGTTGGGCAAACATTTGGCAAATCAAATCAAACCTTATTTGGAAGGTCAAACCCCGCCCAAAACGCTTGACATTTCTACCACCACACTTTTGGAACATTTAAAACAATGCGCACAATCATCGTAGCGATGGCAAAAAATAATACCATCGGCATTCAAAATAAATTGCCGTGGCATTTACCAGAAGATTTAAAACATTTTAAAGAAAAAACGCTTCATCAAACGGTAATTATGGGGCGTAAAACTTTTGAATCCTTGCCTGAAAATTTTCGCCCTTTGCCACAGCGGGAAAATATTGTTGTTTCTCGCCAAAATTTAAATTTAAATAATATTAAAACTGCTAAAAATTTAAACGATGCTTTTAATTTAGCGAATCATAATATTTTTATTATCGGCGGCGCTTCTATTTATCAACAAACAATTGATTTGGTAGATTGTTTGGAAATTACCGAAATTGAATTAGAAGTTGCGGGCGATGCTTTTTTTCCAGAAATAAATTTAAATATTTGGGAATTAAAAAATGTAGAAAAAAACATTTCAAAAAATGGCATTCCTTTTGCCTTTAAAACTTTTTTAAAAAAATCCACGGTAAACGCATAAAAATTTTCAAAAATGTTTGCCTTAAAACTTATCGCTTGGCAAAAAGAACACGGGCGGCACAATTTGCCGTGGCAAGTGCGTGATCCTTATAAAATATGGTTGTCGGAAATAATGCTCCAACAAACCCAAGTGGAAAGTGTGAAATCTTATTATGTGAATTTTTTAAACGCTTTTCCAACCATTGAAGCGTTAAGCCACGCTGATTTAAATGAAGTTTTGGCTTTGTGGGCAGGTTTGGGTTATTACGCACGGGCAAAGAATCTGCACAAAACGGCGCAAAAAATCGTTAAAGATTTTGGCGGCAAATTCCCCAAAACGCCCGAAGAATTAGCCAAACTTGCGGGCATTGGCAAAAGCACCGCATCGGCGATTGCCGTTTTTGCTTTTGGCGCGCGTGCGGCTATTTTGGATGGCAATGTGAAGCGCATTTTTGCTCGTTTTTTTTTGATTGATGATTTTATTAACCAAGCCAAAACGCAAAAAAAACTCTGGGAAATTGCAGAAAAATTGTTGCCCGAAAACGATTTGCCAATTTACACCCAAGCATTGATGGATTTTGGCTCAATAATTTGCACCATCAAAAAACCAAAATGCGGCGAATGTCCTTTGAATGAAAACTGCTTGGCTTTTAAAAATAATTGCGCCCAAGCATTGCCTAAAAAAGAAAAAATCAAAAGAAAATCCGTGGATTTGCCTTGGTTTATTTTGCTTTTTGAAAATAAAATTTATTTGGAAAAAAAATCACAAAACGGCATTTGGGGCGGTTTATTTTGTCCAGTAGATAAATTAGAAGAAAAACTCAATATTCAAAAAGAAATCAAACTTTCCAACTTTACCCACCATTTAACGCACCGAATTTTAAATATTTCGCCAAAAATTATTGTTTTAAACGAACAACCAAAACATTTAAAAGGGCAATGGTTTTTAAAAGAAGAAGTTTTAAATTCTGCCATTCCATCTGCCTTGGCAAAATTATTAAAATCCACGGTAAACAATAGTTTTTTTTGAAAAAAATTAAAGGTTTACCGTGGAAATTGTTCTTTTAAAAAATCCTGCACGGTGGGATAACACATTTTTACTTTTAATTCCTTTTGCCAACGTTTAAATTCTATTCGGCGGGATTCGCACAAAAAAGAATATTGCATTGTTGAAACGTGTTTTTTGATTTCTTTAAAAGGCAGACGCGGCGGGCGCGGCAAATTGTGGTAATCCGCTAACAAATCCAAATAATCGCCAAATTTTAAATCTGAATCATCGGTAATGTTATAAACACGTTGCGCTTTGCCAAAAAAAAGTGCGCCCAAAATGGCGCGGCTTAAATCACAGGCGTGAATGTGGTTGGTGTAAATATCGTCTGTTTTTGTTAGCGCCGGCGTTTTTTCTTGTATGCGCTTCAAAGGCAAGCGCGTGGCGCTATAAATTCCCGGCACGCGCAAAATGCAAAGGCGCATATTTTGGTGGGCAAATTTTTTGGCAAAAGCGCGGCATTGTTTTTCTGCATTTAATCGTTGTTTTGCGCGCGCAGAAATTGGCGCAGGCGGCGTGTTTTCGTTGATCCAACGTTTTGGGCAGTTGCCGTAAACTCCCGTGGTGCTGATATAAATCAAAGTTTTGGGCGGGTTTTGTGCAAGTGCGCACAACAAATGCGTTGTGCGCGTATCCGTTTTGAATTCGGGGTTGGGCGGCGCCAAATGCACAACCGCATCGGCTAATCCTTTGATTTTGTTTAAACTTTTAAAATCATCCAAATCAGCCACAATAGGCGTGGCGTTTTTTTTGCGCCAAAAATCCTTGCGCGCTTTTAACTCTTTTTGCGATTCGCCTAAGCGTTGGCGCAAAAGCACATAAATTTTTTTAAAACCTTTTGGTGGCAAGTTTAAAAAATGTTGCGCGATATCGCCCGCGCCAACCAATAATAATTTGGACATTTTGCTTGCAAAAAAAATAAACAAATATAATAGTGTTTTTTTTTATTTGAAAGGACAAACGATGAGTTATACCGTCAACGATTTAAAACCCGGCATGAGCCACACCATAGGCAAAACCATCTCTGAGGCTGACATTGTTATGTTTGCGGGCGTTTCCACTGATACCAATGCGGTGCATTTGGATGAAGAATTTGCCAAAACTTTGCCTTTTGGCGGGCGCATTGCGCATGGGATGATTTCGGCATCCTTTATTTCTGCTGTGATTGGCGCACATTTGCCCGGACCGGGCAGTATTTATATGGGCCAAACCTTGCGTTTTACCGCGCCAGTGCGCATTGGTGATACGGTCAAAACCACGGTTACCGTAAAAGAAGTGATTGTGGAGAAAAAACGCGTGATTTTGGAAACCATTTGCCGCGTGGGCGACACGGTGGTGATTCAAGGCGAAGCCACGGTGTATAAACCTTAATAATTTAAATTTTTCCACGGTAAACGAAAAAAAATTTTCGTTTACCGTGGATTTTTACCAAATAAATCAAAATGTTACCCCCCCCC
>ULYQ01049251.1_pt1 | contig 22812 bp, 44 predicted proteins | sample 1962271 | NCBI WGS metagenome assembly ULYQ01 (sample SAMEA4835865, study PRJEB28245) | human gut metagenome | biome: gut microbiome; material: fecal sample | place: Denmark | collected 2008
GATGTCTATATCCTGTTTTATTAAATGTGTCTTTTCGCGAAAAATACCGCCTATATTATGCATAGATAATAAGGAGGAAATAGGACATGAAAACAAAATTATTTAATGCAACAATTATTGGATTGGGATTAGCAGCCGCATTCGTTTGGGGTGTAGGTGCAGGACAGTATAAAGCTAATAAGTATTGGGAAACAAGAGAAACGAAAACAATTCAAGCTTATGAAGAAGGGCTTGATTATTTAAGTGATGTTGTAAATGATGCTTATGGTGAAGACACTGTATATGTATCACAAAATGAAGACGGTAATAAACAATACAGTATTAATGCATCAAAGATTAATTTCATTAATAGAATCAAAGTTGAATCTAGCAAAAAGTAATTAGCTAAACATGCTATTTACTTTTTTCGTGTCTAATACAGTCTCTTTAATGGAAAATAGTAGAAAAGGAGGACAATGCAAATGAGTAAAATTGGAGAAATGGATAAACTACTATTACTATTGGGATTATTTATGATAGGTGGATCAGTAAATATATTAATAAAATCTGAAACACTATCATTCTTAATGTCAATGGGTGGAATAGTAGTGCTATCAACATATTTAATGTTGTTTATTGCAAAATCTATCCCAGACAAAAATTCCAAAGAAGAGTCTTAGCAAAGGCTCTTTTCTTTTTATATTTACAAAGGAGGACAATCATATGAAAAGAAATTTGAAGAAACATTTACCTGTCATTTTATTAATCGCAGGGATTGGAGCAGAAGCAGTTGCAGTGATTACAGCTGTGCAGAAAGGAGAACTTATTTGTAAAACACTCAAGAATGAAGAAACTACAAAGCAAGAAAAAGCAGTAGAGTTAGTTAAACAGTCTTGGTTACCGGTTAGTATGACTGCTGTATCAATGACTAGTTATATTTGTATGTTCTGTTTGCAAAAGAATGAGATCAAAGGTCTTACAGCAGCACTTACAACATCTTTTGCACAGTATGAGATCTTAAGACAAGCATTTAAAGATAGATATTCAGAGGAGGAAATAGATGAAATGGAAACACCAAAATTTGATCCAGAGGTAAAAGAATTAAAGTCAGAACAAAAAGGATTCTGGTATATTAATTGCCCATATTATAGAGATGATGACCCGGTTTACAATAAAGCTATAATTGATGATATTTCTAGAAGCTTAGATGCAAAGATGAATAAACAGGAATACTTATTAATTAATGATATTTTAGAAGCATTTGATCTTGATACTACTCCAGAAGGTAAAGTATTAGGTTGGAGTAAAGAGCATTGGACTGGCTTAAAAGTAAGAGAGATCATTAGTGGACAAAATATGAATACTGATGAACTAGAATATGAATTATGGATCTCATGGCCTCAAGTGGAGATGATTCTATGATTAATAAAGACAAAGAATTAATGCGAAGAGAACATGAAGAAGTAATCGGTAACAGTATTTATCCTGATATTTTTAAAGAATCTGATCAATACAATCATTTAACTTTAATTGAAAAGTGGAGAGAATATTCTTTAGCTTTTATTAATAAAAAATTTGATAAAGATTTGTATGATATTTTGCAAACTTTACATCAAATCGTTTGGTATCCTAGTGCTTATCAAATGTCCGTAGAAGAAGAACTTGTAAATGATATTTCTGATGAAAAAAGTAGATTCTTTGACATTCCATTTGCAACAATTACGGCAGCTGATGTTATTACATATTTTGCATGTGAAATTACGATTAATGTTGGTAAAACAATTTCAATGGCTAGTGCATGTGAGATATTATTAAGGAATTTGGGTGTCTATCCTAATCCAGGTGATGATTATATTATTAAAAAAGCATGGAACGATTTCTGTAGATCAAATGAATTACCGTTCAAGACCACAATATTTGATCAGTCCTACTATGATATTTGCAGTAATGTGCATATTGATGGTACGTATAACATTCCAAGTTGGACAGAACAATGTAAAATGTATGCTTCTATCCTATATCCTGGTGGTTGGAATCTAGATAAATAAATTCGCGAATTTTCAAGCTCCTATAACGAGAACAATTAGGAGGTATATTTATGAAGATTTCATTTAATGCAAAGATCAACAGTATATTTGCAATTGGTGGTATTTTTTTAGCATTGAGCATGGTGTATTCAAAGGGTAGAAGTGACTTAATTGAGCAAATATATTCTTTGAAACAGGAACCAGAACCTGAAAAGAAGACTGCAATGCCTAGAGCGAAGAAGAAAGCCACTACAAGTAAATAATACGCGATACTAACAGCCCCTTTAATGGACATATTAAATAAATTAAAGGAGGTATGAATATGTTGACATTATTTGATTTAATTATTTTTGGAATTTTATTAATTCTAGGTAATTTAGCGATTATGGTATTGGGACTAAATTATGTGATGTCTGAAGACTATATGCGAAAAATTATGGTGAATTCTATGAAGTATATCGATTATGCTGACTATGTGACAGGAAACAAATTATTTAATGATGACAAAGAAGATGAGGCTTAGCAAAGTCTCTTTTCTTTTCGTGTCGAAAACATATTGTTATATGGATAGTATAACAATTAGGAGGATATGGATATGAACAACGTATTATTAATTAACAGTACTTGTGATTTGATTTTATTACTAGGTACAGCTATGTGTTGTGTTATGGTGGGATACGAAATAGGATCTCACAAGAAAACACATATTGTATGGGGACATAGAAGATACAAGGATGTTGAAAGTACGAAAGTTACATTTATTAATGTTGACGATCTAAAGGAAGAGTCTAAGAAAAAATAGGCTCTTTTCTTTTTCGTGTAAAAATCAAGCTATATTATGCGAATAAGTAAAGGAGGACAATGAAATGAACCAAATTAATGAAACAAAAGACTTATTGCACGAGCAGGTACAAGATGCCTTAAATGGTATTGATGTAACTGATATTGCTAGTGAGGAATCAGCAAAAGCAGTTGAGAACTCAATCAAATTAGTAGATCGAGAAATCGAGATGACTAAGATTCAGAACGATTATGAGGCAAAATTAGCTCAAGTTGAAGCAGACAAAGAAGTTAAATTGCAACAAATCGAAGAAGACAAGAAGTCAAGATGGATTGATCGAGTAGTTGATATGGGTAAATTTGCTGTTGGATTGGCTGTAACAGCAGCAGTATCTACATTTGCATATAAACAAGAGCAAGAAGGCAATATTGTAACTACTCAGCAAGGAAGACGAGAAACGAAAGGAATTTCAGTAATGGATTTCTTACATCGCAAGAAATAGAGACAATCAAAGTCTCTTTTCTTTTATATTTCGCGACTAAAAATTGTGTTTTATGCAGAGAACAAGGAGGTAAAATTATGAAATTTAACAAAGAAACTCTGAAACAAACAGTAAAGAAAGGATATGTAAAAGGCAAAACATTTATCAGTGAACATGATGAAGAAATTAAATGTTTTACAACTGGCTTAGCAACGGATCTTGTTATAGCAGGCATTTATTATATTGTTGGAAGAAATAAAGGTCAACGTAAAGGCTATAATGCAGGATATGATGCAGGGTATTATGTAGGAACAAAAAATCAAGAGCATAGCATTAACGAATGGATTGATGGAATGGATGCAGAAACTTACAATACTGTTGTAGAGTACGACAAGAAGAGACATAATCCAAGAATGATCTGTAACAGCAAGAAATAGAGTCTTAGCAAAGGCTCTTTTCTTTTTATATTCGTGATTTTTACATTTCATATAATGGAAAGAGAGGTAAATCACATGATTTTATTTAGTTTGTTATTAATAGTAACAGTATTAGCAACATTTATTGCGTTACTTATATTTAGTATAGGAGGAACAATTGCAGTAATTTTCGGTGCTGATATTATTATAGCGATATTTATTATTTGGTGGTTATTCGTCAGATCGAGAAAGAAATAGGCAAGGAGTTAACAGCTTCTTGTCTTTTCTTTTTAGATATATTTAAAGGAGGACATAAAATGCGAAAGATTAATTGGGGAACAGTATTATCTGTTGTTGGATTCGTATGTAGTTTAGCAGCGGATTATATTTCAAGCAAAGATTTAGATAAACAAATTGATGCTCGTATCGAAGCAAAGACAAAAGAACAGAAATAAGAGGAGGATATTCATATGAAAATCAATTTTAAAAGTGGAATGAATACACTTAAAACCAAAGCAAGTAAAAGCAAACCAACAATATTTACAGTGGTTGGAATCGTGGGTATTGGAGTGACTGTATATACTGCAGTTAAGGCAACACCAAAAGCATTAGAAATTAAAGCCGAAAAAGAGGCTGAAAAGTACAATGAAATTGCCAAAGATCATACACCTACACCTGAAGAATGTAAATTAACAGTCGTAGAACAAGTAAAAGCTACTTGGCGTTTATATTTACCATCAGTGATTAGTGGAATTGCATCTATTACATGTTTTATTGGTGCAAATAGTATTAGTAGTAAACGTATTGCAACAATGACAACTGCTTATCAGTTATCAGAAACAGCTTATAATCGCTATAAAGAAGAAGTAGTAAAGACTATTGGTGAAGAAAAAGCTAAAACTATCCAATCAAATGTGAATCAGCAAGTATTGAATGAAAATCCAGCATCAACAAAAGAAGTTATATTTACTTCTAGTGGGGATACTCTTATTTATGAACCTTTATCAGGAAGATATTTCAAATCAGATCCAGATAAGATTAAGAATGCAGTTAATCAATTAAATCACAATAGACTTAATGATATGGATGCAACTATTGAGGTCAATGATTTCTTTGAAGCAGTGCAATTAGGTACTACTGATTTAGGAGCAATGATGGGATGGTATCTAGAAGATGGCTTATTGGATGTAGATTTTGATGCAAAAGTGGCAGATGATGGTAAAACACCTTGTTTAGTAGTTGAATATTGTAAGGATCCGGAGCCATTACTATTCAAAAGATAATTCGCGAAAAATTCAAGCCCTGTAATGGAAAACATTAGAAATGGAGGAACTTACAATGAACGAAACTAATGTAGAACAATTGAATCAAGATCTTATGGAAGATCAAAACACTTATGAAGAAGAGGTTTATGACCAAACTTCAGAACCAGAAAGCAAATCTGGATCGAATGTGATTGGATATTTAGCAGCAATGGCAGTCGGAGGATTACTCGTAAAAGGATACGAGAAAATTACAGACAAATTTGTTGATAAAGACAAGAAACAGGAGAAGAAGGAAGCTAGAAAGGCGAAGAGGCAGGAAAAGAAACGTGCTAAACTTCAAAAGCAGATTGAGAAAGACACTAAGAAACTAGGTGCAATTGACGCAGAGTTTAGTGAGATTGAAGAATCGGAAACTAATGACAAAGAGGCGGAGTAGCTAACAAGCTATTCCCCTTTTTGTTTTATATTTTCATATAGAAGGAGAACAAGATGAGCAACGAAAAAGAAAGACCTAAATTACAGAAAGTTATCAAAGGAAATGCTGGTGTAAAAAAGCAAAGTAATATTGGTAAAATTGCAGGAAACATGATTACTGATAATATTGAAGGAGCAAAGAATCATATTATTTATGATATTTTGATTCCAAGTGCTAAGAGTTTTGTACTTGAATCAGTTAAATCAATTCTAGGTATTGGTGGACAGCCAGGAATGGGTTATAGAAATCCATCTCAAACTGTTACATATAACAGACCTAGTTATACAAATTATTCAAATGCATATAATACTCAAAGAGTAAATGCAGCGCCTTTGAATCAAGGAATTCAGTATGATAATTTGGTTGTTAATTCAAAAGCAGAAGCTGATGACGTATTAGCAGCCTTAAACGATGCTATTGGAAGATATGGATTAGTTACAGTAGGTAATTTATATCAGTTAGTAGGAAGAGCTGATTATCCATATGTATATGACAACTATGGATGGATGAATATTGCAAGTGCATATCCAGTAGCAAATTTAGACGGAACTTGGTCATTTAAGTTACCAAGAGCAGTACCAATTCAATAATAGGAGGATTTATATTTATGAAAATTAATTTTAATAGTATTGCTAATTCAGCAAAAAGTGCATTAAGTACAACAAAATTTAAAGTAGATTGCAAGAAACCTGAAATCTTAATCGTAGCAGGTATTGCAGCAGGAATTGCATCGACAATTGTAGCAGTTAAAGCAACTCCAAAAGCTTTAGAAATTAAACAAAAAGCAGAAGAAGATTTAGCTGTAGTTCAGGAATGTTTAGAAGATGAAACTAAACCTGAATACACAGAAGAAGATGCTAAGAATGATATTCAAATTATTAAGGCACAAAAATATGTAGGATTTATTAAAGTTTATGCTCCATCAATCATTGCAGGTGGATTAGCTATTGTAAGTATTTTAGGATCTCATAATATTATGATTAAACGTAATACAGCATTAGCAGCTGCAGCAACAGTAGCAGAACAAGCATTTAAAGAATATCGTGAACGTGTTGCAGATAAATTTGGAGAAGAAACTGAAAGAGATTTATATTATGGTGTTGAAGAAGAAACAATTGAAGAAACAACTGTAAATAAAAAAGGTAAAGAAAAGAAAGTACAGAAGAAGGTTAAAAAGATTGATTCAAATAAATTAAATGAATATTCTAAAATCTTTGATGAAACTAATCAGTCTTGGGTAAACGATGCATCTCACAATTTGGTATTCTTAAAGCAACAACAAAGTTATTGGAATGATATTTTAAGAACTAGAGGATATGTATTCTTAAATGAAGTATATGAATCTTTAGGATTTGCTAAAACTATTGCTGGTCAAGAAATGGGATGGGTTTATGACAAGAAAGATCCAAACTGTAATACATGTATTGACTTTGATATTTTCGATTTATTGGATCCAAATAAACGATATTTCATTAATGGATTAGAAAAGAGCATTATCTTAAACTTTAATGTAGATCCTAAACCAATTCGTTATGCTTTAGTAAAGAAAGGATTAATGGCAAATGCATAGAACAATTACAAATATATTTATGTTAGCAGTTGGAGCCGTGATTGGTTCCGCTGCAACATGGGTATATTCTCAAAAGAAATATTCTCAGTTAATTCAGTCTGAAATTGAGAAAACAAAAGAATATTACTCAGACAAAGAATCTGATAAACCTGAAGAAAAGGATATTCAGAATCCAGAAGAAGAAAAACAATTAGAAGAAGAAAAGAAAAAAGCAGTGCAAACTAGTGCTGATATTATTAATCAATCTGGATATGACATGAATTCATATTCTGATTACACTCGATTTTCAAAGCCTAAAGAAGAACATCCAGAAACAGTACAAAAGAATTTAGAAACATTCGGATCAGATGAAAACTTTCCAGTAGTAATTGCTCCTGAATCATATGGTGAGATTGAAGATTATGCAACTCACGAATACACATATTTCAAAGATGGTGTAGTTGTAGATGATGATGGAGATGTAATTGATCCAGAGAAAGTTCGAAGTATGTTAGGAATTGATTTTGCTAGCCACATTGGTGATTTCGAAGCAGATGCAGTTCATATTCAGAACGATTTGATGAAAACATATTTCGAAATTCTAGCAGAACCATATGACTACAATGATTAATGATTTACAGCAGGATGTAATTAATGAATATTTCGAGTGGCTTTACCATATTGTATGTAGTAGTGAATATTATGACGTAGTCTCTTATAGAAAATTATTTATATATTTGTTAGATAGAGAATTTATCTACTATTACGATATGGATAAAAATAGAGCAATGGATGGTATTAGTCTAAGGTATAGATTTGGTCAAGAGATCGGATGTAATAGAGATTTAATTCAAGATACTTTAGATAATTGTCCTTGCAGTGTGTTAGAAATGATGGTTGCCTTAGCATTAGATATTGAGGAGCAGATTATGTCTGACCCTATATTTGGCGACCGTACAGCTCAATGGTTTTGGTCAATGATGGTTAGCTTAGGAATTAGTAACCAAACAGATGATAAATTTAATGAATCGGTAGTAGGAAAGAAGATCACTAAATTCATGACTCATCAATATTTGAGGAATGGAAAAGGTGGTCTTTTTACTATCCATTCAGATGACTATGATATGACAAGTCATGAAATCTGGGATCAAGCATTGAGATATATTAATGAATTTATTGGAAATTAGAAAGGAAGATAACATGATTGATTTCTTAATGATATCATCCAAGCTTACTAATAAAGGTGTGTATGAGATTACTCCAAACTTCCGTACATATCCAAAGAGTAAGGATCTAATGATTCGTGGTGGCGATTTTTATGCTATTTGGATCGAAGAAAAACATATTTGGTCCACTGACGAAGAGGATGCATTAATGTTAATCGATCAAGAACTGGATAAATACGCCAAAGAACATTTCAGAGATACAGATAGTGTCTCTGTTTTATATTTGCAGAATTCAACTAATGGAATGATAGATAAATGGCACAAATTCTGTCAAAAGCAGTTGAGAGATAACTTCCATAACTTGAATGAAAAATTGATATTTTCAAACATGGAAGCAAAGAAAGAAGATTATGCAAGTAAACATTTGAACTATCCATTAGAAAAAGGAGATATTTCAGCTTGGGATACTTTAATCTCTACTTTATATTCTCAAGAAGAACGAGACAAGATTGAATGGTGTATTGGATCAATTGTAAATGGTGATTCAAGAGATTTACAAAAATTTGCTGTGCTTTATGGTTCGGCAGGTACAGGTAAATCAACAATCTTAAATGTTATTCAAAAGCTATTTGAAGGATATTTTTGTGTATTCGATGCACGGTCAATTGGATCAGCAAACAATCAATTCTCATTAGAACCATTTAAAGCAAATCCATTAGTTGGCATTCAGCATGACGGTGATTTAAGTAGAATCGAAGATAACACTAAGTTAAATAGTTTAGTTTCTCATGAAGCAATGCCAGTCAATGAGAAGAATAAATCTATATATACTAACAGTTTCAAATGTTTCTTATTTATTGGTACCAACAAGCCGGTGAAGATTACAGATGCTAAGTCAGGTTTATTAAGACGTCTGATTGATATTTCTCCATCCGGTGAAAGACTTAAGTCAAGAGAATACAATCGAATTATGAAAGAAATAGACTTTGAATTAGGTGCTATTGCTTGGCATTGTAAAGAGGTTTATGAGAATGATATTCATAAATACGATGATTATAAACCTTTAAACATGTTGGATGCATCAAATGACTTCTATAACTTTGTAGCTGACTCTTACAGGACATTTGAAGAAGAGAATGGTGTTAGTTTGGTTAGAGCTTGGGAGATGTATAAAGAGTATTGTGATGATGCGAAAGTTCAATATCCATTTTCTAAGCGCATATTTAAACAGGAATTGAAAAATTATTTTAATGAATTTAAGGAACGTCATACTTTAGAAGACGGTTCGAGGGTAAGGAATTATTATTTAGATTTCGATACTTCAAAGTTTGAGTCTAAAACATATTCCACACAAAAAGAAATAGAAGAAGATCCTTTGATTGAATTCAAAGAGATTGATTCTATATTTGATAAGACATGTTGCGATTATGAAGCCCAATATGCCAATGATTCTGGAACTCCTAAAAGTAAATGGGAGAACTGTAAGACAAAGTTAAAAGACATTGATACTCGTGAATTACATTATGTAAGAGTGCCTGAGAATCATATAGTAATCGACTTTGATATTCCAGGAGAAGATGGTGAAAAGAACTTCGATTTAAACTTAATTGAAGCAAGTAAGTGGCCGAAAACATATGCCGAGCTTAGTAAGAGTGGAGCAGGTATACATTTACATTATATTTACAAAGGCGATCCTGCAAAACTAAGCAGGATATATAAAGACCATGTGGAAATTAAAGTATTCGCTGGTAATAGCTCACTAAGACGTAAATTAAGTAAATGCAATGACATTCCAATTGCAACAATCAGTTCTGGGCTTCCTTTAAAGGGAGAAAAGAAAATGATTAATTTCAATGCGGTAACAAATGAAAAAACGATTCGGTCAGGTATTAAAAAGAATCTAAACAAGGAAGTACATCCAGGGACTAAGCCTAGTATTGACTTTATATTTAAGATTCTAGAAGATGCCTATCAAGAAGGTGTTAAATACGATGTCACAGATTTGATGAATTCCGTTATTGCATTTGCAGCTGGAAGTACTCATCATGCTCAATATTGTATGAATTTAGTTAGCAAGATGCACTTCAAGTCTGAGGAAGCATCTGAAAATTGTGAGGATAAGAATGCAAGTTTGGTCTTCTATGATGTAGAAGTATTCCCAAACTTATTTTTAATTAACTGGAAAATGCGTGGTAAGGATAAACCTGTAGTTAGAATGATTAATCCTACCCCAAATGAAGTAGAAGACTTGATGCAATTCAACTTAATTGGATTTAACTGTCGTAAGTACGATAATCATATGCTTTATGCTCGTATGATTGGATATTCTAATGAACAGTTATTCGATTTAAGCCAGAAAATAGTTGAACATAAAGGTGGTGCAAATCCATTCTTTGGCGAAGCTTACAATATTTCATATACAGATGTTTATGATTTTTGTAGTAAGAAACAGTCTCTTAAGAAATGGGAGATTGAGTTAGGTATTCACCATAAAGAACTTGGATTACCTTGGGATAAACCTGTACCAGAAGAAAAATGGGAACAAGTAGCTGAGTATTGTGACAATGATGTTATTGCAACCGAAGCAGTATTTGAAGCAAGACAAGCGGACTTTAATGCTAGAAAGATGCTAGTTAAGTTAGTTGAAGCTGTTCATGGTATTAAGATGTCAGTCAATGATACTACAAATACACTATCAACTAAATTGATATTTGGTAAGAATAAGTTCCCACAAGGTGAATTTAACTGGAGAGATTTAAGTAAACCAGTTAGTCCAGATAGATATGATGAGTACAGAGCTAAATTTGGCCCGGACTATAGTTTCAGAATTTGGGATGAGAATGGTTTACCTTTATATGAAAGTTATACTCCTGGAAGTGAATTGCCAAAAGGATATAGTATATTACCATTCTTCAAAGGTTACAAATATGAGAATAGAGTATCTACATATTTAAATGAGACTATTGGAGAAGGTGGTCGTGTATATTCTGAACCTGGTATTTATGGAGATGTATGGGATGGAGATGTCTCAAGTATGCATCCTCATAGTGCTATCTTTGAAATGATATTTGGACCAGTATACACTAAACGATTCATTGATATTGTAAAGGCTCGTGTGGCAATTAAGCATAAAGACTTTGCTGCAATTGAAGACATGTTGGATGGTGTATTAGTCCAATTCGTAGAGGATCCGAATATTGAAACTAAAGACTTAGCACAGGCATTAAAGATTGTTATCAATAGTATTTACGGATTAACGAGTGCAGCGTTTGTGAACCCATTCAGAGATCCTAATAATATTGACAATATTGTAGCTAAACGTGGTGCATTATTTATGACATTGCTTAAACAAGAAGTACAAAAACGTGGATTCAAAGTTTGTCATATTAAGACTGACTCAATCAAGATTCCAGATGCTACTGAAGAAATTAAAGACTTTGTAGTTAAGTTTGGTAGAGAATATGGATATGAATTTGAGACGGAAGCTATATTTGATAAGTATTGTTTAGTTAACGATGCAGTATATGTTGGAAAGCACAAAGGCGATGATGAAGATGGTAAGTGGACTGCAACTGGTACACAATTCCAAGTACCATATGTATTCAAGACATTATTCACAAAAGAATCTATAGAGTTCAATGATATGTGTGAAACTAAACAGGTGTCAAAAGGAACTATTTATATTGATACAAATGAAGATTTGCCAGATGTAACAGTATATGAAACTGAATTAGAAAAGCGCAAAAAAGGTGCTAAACGTCTAAATCCAGAATTAGAAAATTACTCGGATGAAGATTTGGTAAAAGCAATTCAAGAAGGACATAATTATATTTTCGTAGGACGTGTTGGAAGATTCTGTCCTATTAAACCTGGTCATGGCGGTGGTGTGTTGTACCGTGAACATGATGGTGGAAAGTATGATGCTGTTACAGGTACTAAAGGATATCGTTGGCTAGAATCTGAAGTTGTCAAAGACTTGGGAAAAGAGTCTGACATTGATGATAAGTATTACAGAAATCTAGTAGACGATGCTTTAGATGCAATTAGAAAATTTGGAGATGCTGAATGGTTTATATCTGATGCGGAATACAATGGTAACTCAAATATTAATTCAACACAACAAACATTTTAGAAAGACAGAGGTAAAGAAAAATGGAAGTAAAATTTGTAGGAAATAACTTAGTGGAATTCAATGATTGTAGAATTTGTTTCAGAAACTTTTCTGGAGTAGCAAGCAAATACAATCGTAGTGGTGATAGAAACTTCTCTATTGTAATTGATAGTGAAGAAGCGAAAAACTTGTTAGTAGAACGTGGATTCAATGTAAAAATTAAACCACCACGTGAAGAAGGAGATGCTCCATTCATGTATTTACAAGTTAAGTTTAAGTATGACAATAATGGACATGGACCTTCGTTATATTTAGAAAGTTTCGGTAATCGTGTGTTATTAGACGCAAATAGTGTAGGAACATTAGATCAGGTAGATATTGAGAACTGTTACTTTGATATTCGTGCATTTGACTGGGAAATGGATGGAGATACAGGAACAAGTGCTTGGTTAAATGGAGGTTTAGTAATCCAACGTACAGACCGCTTTGCTACAATGGGAATGGATAGATTCGGAGAGGCTCAATAGTCTCTCTTTTATATTTTAGATGAGGCAGGAAATGTTTAGATTATATGACTACCAAATTGACGCTATTAATAGATTACAGAACGGTTCTATATTATGCGGCGGGGTCGGAAGCGGTAAATCACTCACTGCTATTGGTTATTACTATTTACAACAAGGCGGATCGATTGCTTACCTAACTGGTGAAAAAGTTGTAAAGATGAAAAAACCTAAAGATCTTTATATTATTACAACTGCAAGAAAGCGAGATGACTTTGAATGGGAAGGTGAGTTGCATCATTTCCTAATGAGTTCAAAGCCTGAAGAAAATTACTATAAAAACAAGATAGTAATTGATTCTTGGAATAATATTCAGAAGTATAGAGATGTAGAAGATGCATTCTTTATATTTGATGAACAAAGAGTTGTAGGCTATGGAGCATGGGCAAAGGCATTCATAAAAATTGCGCGGAGTAATAATTGGATATTACTTTCTGCAACACCAGGAGATACTTGGCAAGACTACATGGCTGTATTTATTGCTAATGGATTCTATCGAAATAAAACTGAATTTGAGATTGAGCATATTGTATATAATCCTCATGTTAAATTTAGGCAAGTACAAAGATATTTGAACACTGGTAGATTGATTAGACTTAGAAACAGAATATTAGTAGATATGGATTTCAATCGAAAAACTCAGGCATTCCATGAAGATATTTACTGTAATTTTGATAAGCATTTATATCGTGATGTGATGAAAAAAAGATATGACCCTTTTGCTGAAGACTATACACCAATTGAGAATGTTAGTGCTCTTTGTTATATTCTGAGAAAGATTGTTAACTGTGATGCTGATAGACAAGTTAAGTTATTAGAGATCATAGAAGAACATCCAAAGAGTATTATATTTTATAACTTTAATTATGAGCTTGATATTCTAAGAAGCTTGTTTGAGTTTGATGATTCTATTGAAGTTGCTGAATGGAATGGTCATAAACATCAACCAATACCTACAGGAGAACGATGGGTATATTTAGTTCAGTACACATCTGGCTGTGAAGGTTGGAATTGTATAACTACTGACACAATTATATTTTTCAGTCAAAACTACTCATATAAAGTAATGGAACAAGCATCCGGACGAATTGATAGGCTGAATACTCCATACTTATATTTATATTACTACCATCTTAAAGCTCGCTCAGGTATCGACAATGGTATTGAGAGAGCACTTAAGCAGAAGAAGAAATTCAATGAAGGTAAGTTCATGAAATGGTGACCTTTGTAGACGCGATATTAACAACCCCTTTAATGGAAAGAGAGGACTTGTATATGAACAAGAAAGAAGCATTAATTGCTGAAATGGCATGGCGCAAACTTAGAGCAGCCAATGATATTGGTTGTAAAGTAACATTAGACAAGGAGGTTATTAATGCATTGCTAATCGAGCATGACGAGTGCTTAAAGACTTTGAAAGAGGCTGATAAGGCTTTAACGAAAGCTAATTGTATGATACTTGAATCTATAATTAGACAACTTGAAGAAGCTAAATAGCCTCTTCTTTTTATTTTACTCAAAGCAAAAGAGATTACAGGAGGATTTATATTTATGAAAAAATGGATTATGTATCCAAAAAACAAACCAAAAGAAAGCGGAAGATACTTGTGTACTTGTACTGATCCAGTAAAAACAGTTGAAGTATTATATTATGATTCGGAGAACGATGAATGGACTGATCTTGCAAGAGCTGAAGTATTTAGTAGATTTGAGGTAATGAGAAAGATTACAGACAAAAAATTGGGTAAGGAATATTACGAAATTCTTACTCATGATGAACGATGCTACAGAAAAGATGTTACCGCTTACACAAAACTGCCTAAACCTTATGGACTTAAATTCAGTTAATGATATAATTGATGTAGGTTATATTTTTAAAGGAGAAGAGTTATGAAAAAATTATTTAAAGGTATAGGAGTTATATTATTAGTAATTGTTGGCTTCTGTGCATTTATTAGTATCAAAGGAACTATTGCTGATAAGAAGGAAAAGAAAGAAGCTGCCGCAGAAACTTTTGAATGGCCAGATACTGATATTGCAAAATTGTTACCTAAACCAACTAGTAATAATGGTGAAATGATCAGTGAAGGTGAAGATCATATTAATTTAGATGTATATGATACAAAAGATGCATACAAAGACTATGTAAAGAAGTGCAAGAAAAAAGGATTCGATGTGGATCATAATTCTTCAGATGACATGTATAGTGCTAAGAATAAAGATGGATATTCATTAGATATTATGTATTTTGAAGAAGGTAATTCTAAACCGGAATACTATTCAGTATATATTAGTGAACCGAAGAAAGAAGAAGAACAGACAGAACAAACTACTGAGCAAACAACGACTCCTGCAGTTAGCTTCAAAGAAACAATGGATAGCTATGAAAAATCTATTAATGATTATGTAGAATTCATGAAGAAGTATGAAGAATCAGATGATCAGGCATCTATGATTAACGACTATACTGCTTTAATGAATCAATACACTGATACTATAAACAAATTAAATAGTATAGACAAAAACAGTTTATCAGCTTCGGATTTAGCTTATTACAATGAGGTAAACGGTCGTATCTTACAAAAACTTACAGAAATTCAATAGTTTATATTTTAGAAACTTATAGGTCTCTTAACTTAATTGTTAGGAGGCCTTTTTATTTTGGAGGAAATTATGAAAAATTTATTTGATATTATGCTTTGCTTATTAATTATTTTATTGGTATTAATTGCACCTTATATCGGACTATGCTTATTTATTAAAATCCTATCTTGGTGTTTTGGATTTATTTTCTCATGGAGAGCTGTATTAGGTGTTTATATTTTAGCAGCAATGATTCTTTCGATTAAAGTTATGATTTCAAAGGAGGACTAATTATGAAAAAAGATATTCCATTTTGGCATTCATTTAGAGGTGAAGGGCTAAGAAAACTAGGTTTTAAATTTGTTGATTCTGATTCAGATGAAACAGGAGAAGTACTTACTTTTAAAAACAATAAGATGTATGTCAATCCTATTAAATTAGTAGTAGATACTCAAACTGGTGGGTTTGCATTATATGAGTGTTCTGGTGTTAGTTATAGACCAATGGAAGTAGAGATTCCAGTATTAGCAGCTATTCTAGATTTATATTCTGAATTAGGTTTAATGAATGGCGTTTACAATGAACTACATAGAATTCATTTAGAGGATTAGTTATGGAGACTAGTCCTCTTTTATATTTGTTAGAACTTTATGCAGAACAAGAAGGTCTAACTATTCAAGAAGTAACAATTAAGGAGAAGAAAAATGAAGGAACAAATTAATCGTACAAGGCATGCAGAAGAATTATTTGCAGCAGCTGGGTTTAGTAAACAGAAAATCAGAGGTCAAATTTGGTTTGTCAGTTTGAAATTTAGTATTGGCTTTGATTTAGATAAGAAGGAAGTATTAATCAAAGAATCTAATACACCAAGATTAGAGAAATACAGTAATATTGATATTCCCACATTAAAGGCTATTAATGCAATGGTATATGAATTGGGTTGGTATAAGAATGAGCCGAGCAAATAACAATAACTGTATAGTTTCAGAGAAGACATGTGAATGGTGCGGAGAAACCTTTAGCTTTACTGGTATGCGCTCACAATACCTTTTCAAACATGCTTATAGAGAAGGAACTGTATATTTTTGTTGTGAATCTTGTATGAGGAAATACGAGGAAGCAAGGAAAGAGCTAATGAATAACAAGAGGAAAAATAGATATGCGATCAAAAAATAAGTTTATTGACTTGGTTGAGGAATGCCGTGTCAAATTTCAGGAAAGTTATGAAGAAGAATTTGGTGGAAATGCAAAGGTCATTACTGTGTTTAGTAAAGCTAATACGGTGGTGACCTTTTATATTTCTGTTCGAGGTAATCATAGGCACTTCGAGGATGCACTGAGATTCACTATAAATCAAGATTTAACAATGAAGAATTACGCAATGTCATACGCAAGAACATACCATAAAGAAATTAAAGAACGTGAATGGAGGACAAAGAAATGAGTAACGAAGAATATTGGATGATTCATGTGGTTTATGAGAAGAGAGAAGAATTTAGACGAAAACACATATTGTTGGCATATCCTACTCGCAAACCACCGCATGATGGTATTTGCTTTGAATATCCTGACGTAATAGCAATGAATGTGCTAGATGAGAAACAAAAGCGTGGAAGATTAATTGTAGGAGGACTAAAAAATGAGTAATGAAGAATACTGGATGATTCATGAGATGGGAGAAGCCATTTTAGGATCTGACGACCATTTTTGCGGAAATATGAGATATGAGAAAGATAAGTTGTTAAAGGATCAGTTAGTAGTATCTAAACGACTTATGGCTCTTGCTTATATTTCATTAATGGATGTGTTAGATGATAAACAGAAACGTGGAAGATTAATCGTAGGAGGCAAAGTAAGTGAGTAATGAAGATTATTGGGAATATCACGAAATGAAAGAAGCTAGTTCTGGAACTGACGAACATTTTTGTGGTTATATGGGTTACAAGAAAGATGATTACCCAGAAGCATTTTTAGATGTAGAAAGAGTATTGGTTTATCGTTCTTCTATTTTAGGAATACATTTTCTAGATATACTTTATAAAGAATATGGGCCGACTTACATGCATGTTTTATACAAATAGGAGGTAAAAGAAAATGAATAAAAAGTTAGATAATAGAGATGGATTATGGCGCATTAAAAATTCACATTACGGAGTTAATCCAGTATATGGTAAGGATAATTTAAAGAACACTTTTTTAGGTATGATTACTAAAGTTGTATTTAATGATCCAGCTACTATTGTGTTTTGGAACGATGGAAGTAAAACTGTTGTTAAGTGTAATCCAGAAGATAAATTCGATCCTGAGAAGGGTCTTGCTATTGCTTGTATGAAGAAATTATTTGGGAACAAGGGATATTACAATGATATTTTCAGAAAGTGGTTGCCTGAAGAGGAAGATGAAAAGTCATTATATCCAAAATATCCAGATGATGTACTTGATGCGATGAGATTCTCTGCAGCTAGCATTGTTGCAAATAATGTATTCAAAAATGCAGTAAAGCAAGCAACGTCAAGAGAAGCCGATAAGTTTTATAACAAATTAATCTATGGAACCGAAGAAGGACCAGCTAAAAAAGTTAATTTCAAATATGTTCCTTCATCATTGTGGAGAGAATTTGAAAAACTGGCAGAACTAGCGAAAGAAAAAGAGGATGAGTAGATGTTTGATATTAATAAAGTGAATATTGAGGATTTTGAGACATTAATGAAAGTATTTACTTCTGGTATTGGAAGTTATAGTTACGTCTTATTGAGTCCTCCTCATGACGATAAACCTGCTGTAGTAGATATTACTATTTGTGCTAATGAACGTAAATGTCTTTATGTAACAACACTAAGTAAAGATTCATTGGCTCAATTAGATAACAAGTTCCTTGATTTCTATAGACTCCTTAATATTCCTGATCCAGAAATTGAATATAAGAAACGTAGATACTATTTATATTCTTAGGAGGACAAGTAGATGAATGAAAAAGTAATTAATAACAATATTAAAGCAATTGGGAAGTTATTCGACCTATATTTTGGTGTAATTTCATGCAAATTTAAATACGGTCCATTAAAGAATGATACTTCAATTGTTATTTATATTGACCATAAAGATCATGGAGCTACAGAAAAATCTCCTCGTTATATTGGTGATTTGAATGATCCGATAATTGTAGCTAAAATTTTACTATTTTTAAGCGAAGTTTGTTCAAAATTAGGTGTTGATAAGAAGGATTTTGAGGATAGGTACACTAAATTCTTAGCATGGTATTTAGGAAAAGAGAAACCTGAGATAAAAAACGCTGAAGAAACTCAAGAAAAAGATATTATCAACCATCCTGAGCACTATACAAAGGGTGGAATTGAGGTTAGAGAGTTCATTGATTCGTGGCATTTGGACTTTAACTCAGGAAATGTCATCAAATATGTGGTTCGAGCACCTTATAAAGGCACTGAATTGCAAGATTTGAAGAAAGCACAGAACTATTTGAATCATTTAATCGAATTGAAAGAAAAAGAAGAGGCGAACAAATAATGGAATTAATGTTTTGTCTCTTTATTTTTATGTTATTTGGTCTTGTTGGGGTAATTATTTTATCTCAGCAAGACTTCGATGAGTTTGAGGAAGACTCTTGGGAAGAGGAAGAAGCAGAATCAGTTAGAAGGAGTATGTATCTTATGGATAATGATGAAAGAAAAGAAGTATATTTCGATAAATATTGTCATATGTGTGTAGCTTGTGACAAAAAAGAGGATGAAGAGCCTTGTTGTGATTGCTTGGAAGAGCCTATGAATTTATATTCTCACAAGCCTGTTAAGTTTAAAAGCAAGTTGGATGATGATTACACTTGGCCGGAGGATGTGAAATGATGCTTAAAATAATAGGATTTATATTTCTAGCTGTAATTTTTATATTAATTATTTGCGCTGCAAGTTATAACCATGACAAATGCTATTCTGAAATGGTAAAAAGAGGAATTGCAGCTAATGGAGTTTGTGGTGGATTAGTTGGTGGTACTAAAAATACTGGATATTTGCAAGAGATGTGTATAGACTGTCCATTCTGCCATTATACGAGGGGATAGTTTCAAATGATACCTGTATATTTAATATATGACAATAAAGGAAACCGTTATGGTGCATATCGTTCATTAAAAGAGGCAATAGTAGCAAAAGCAAGAATAGAAAATAATCTGCGTGAAAGAGATGAACTGAAAGATATTGAATTAGAAATAATATACAGTCGATAAAGGAGGACAGAAAATGACTTTATATTTAGTACATGGAAATACTTGGTTTGAGGGCTATGGTTATGAAGAACATGTATTTGGAGTGTTTACTTCTATTTAAAAGTTTAAAAAATCATTGGCTTTTGGCATATAAAACAGACTATGAAAACTGTGCAAAAGCATTGTCTGAAGAAGAAGCTAAAAAATTTCTTATGCAATATGACCTGGAATCATATGAAAAATATTTTGGAGAATTGGAGGAAGCGTAAATGATTAAATTAGAATATGCGGTATTTGCTAGTCCCGAACAATTGATGTTTATTATTGAAGGAATGCGTAACCCTATGAATAGCTGGGATAAGAATGATAGTGAACGATGCGAAGATAAAGATAATTGTGATGCTTGTCTTAGAAAAATAGAATGTGACAATCATTATATTTCTAAGAAGGAACTTGTATTAGGTCCTAATGATGTAAACTTAATGAAGAACCTTGCTAAAGCTGGTACTGATCATCGTAAGTTTATGCGAATGATGCCTGTTTATGTTCGTATTACTGCACCTTTATATTGGTGGAAGGAATTCGATACATATAAGGTTGGAACTGTTGCTAATAGCTGTAGTACTATGCATAAGATTGCTGAGAAAGAATTTACGCTGGAAGATTTTAGTCATGAGCATTTACTGAATATGGCTAATAATGATGCAGGAGATGCTCTTTTCCTTAATGATGTAAATAACATTAGGGTAGATGGTGATGATCTGCTTGGCTTAACGGTCAATATTCTTAATTATTACCGAGGAAGGTATATTAAAACAAAGGACAAGCGGTATTGGTGGCAGATGATTCAGTTGTTGCCTAGTAGCTATAACCAGACTCGTAATGTCATGTTGAATTATGAGGTGTTGGCTAATATTTACCATAGCAGAAATAATCATAAGTTAGATGAATGGAGATATCTCTGTAAATGGATTGAAGAGAAGGTTCCATATTCTTGGTTGATTACTGAAATTGATAAAGAAGGATATAAAATTATTGCAGATAATAAGGTGTATTTGAAATGTTAGTGTTTAAACCTTTATTTGAACATCCATGTTGCAATGCTAAAGGTGATGTATATGCTAAAGAACGTATATTAATAGTTAAATCGGGCACATTGGAAGATGCACTCTATGATATTTTGCAGTCTATTGAAGAATTTACTGGAATAGTAACTGTTAAGTTTTTTGAGAATAAAAATGGTAAATTGTATAGCACTGTTGACGTTCTGATGTCTAATGATTTATTAAAGAAGTTCAATAAGATTCAACTTGAAAGTTACGTCTCTAGAATTAAGCTTATTCGTTATGTTGACGATGAAGAGCGCATTGATATTCAGATTAATGTGATTAGAGTATTAGGTGACGCGCAGTAAACACTCTCTTTAATGAAAAAGGAGTGATATTTATGGATAAGAAAATTACAGTTGAATACATACATTGGAAAGGTACAACAAACAGTAAAGAATTTATTATCATGTGGAGTGATCATACTTGGGAAACAATAGTATGCCCATTTAATGATTACTGGATTGGTAACAAATCTCACAAACAGTATATGGACCTTAACAAATTAGTATGCGGTAAAATGAGTAGAGAAGAAGCCATGAAATATATCAACAAAAAGTTTGAAGGTTTTAGGTAACACTAGAGCCTTCTCTTTTTTTTGCAAGGAGGACTTGAGATGTATGCAGAATGATATTTTTAAGTACAGAGGAATTACTATTGAAGTGCCTGATACTAGAGCAATAGTTGATGGCGATTTTGTTTTTAGAGTTAGGAAAAAACTTGGAATGAGTCAGAAGGCTTTTGCTCGGATTTTAGGAACTGAACAGACTAATTTAAGTCGTTGGGAAAATGATAGACAACAAATGGGAACAGCTAATAGCAAGATTTTATATTTGTTAGACAAGAATCCAGACTTAATTTTTGAGTTGTATAACATTGTGGAGGATTGATATTTATGAATAGATTAAGAGAATGGTGGAATAAACTATTTGGAATAAAAAGTCCTAGTCGTTTATGTATGTGTACTTATCTTGATATGCATAAACCTACAGTAATCTATTCGGATGGATTGGTTAAGACTAGTAAGTGTAAATATTGTGGTAAGGAGATTACACTTAGAGAGGATGGTAGTTGGAAGTGAGAATAATTAATAAAAAAATCGCTGCTTATATTTTGAGTGTTATGGTTTTATGTGGCGGATGTGTAATGACAATTGAAGGAGAAATGAGAAATGAAGTATTACGAAATAATGAAAGAAATGGTGAGATCAGCTCAATGGGGAGCAGTGACGAGATTAATCCTGAGAACATTACTTCTGGGGTTTCTGTTAATGTACAGTTTAGCAAACATTTGGGTAGCAGCATCAGAACATTGGTTGCAAGCGGATGCGATGCTGAGAATAGGTGTTCTAGCAGTATGTGCGATAGTTGTGGTGAACATGCTTGTACTTGCTTGGAAGATGGGTATAAACGAATGGATGATATATCACTGTCTGATGAAACTTCTGAAGTCATTGCCGGAGGAAGCAATCAACAAATTTTGGGAGATACTTTTAGCCAATCAGAAGCAGTCTACGGAGCAGGAACAATTGAATCAAAAATCGTAGAAGCTTGTAATCGTTATGGAATTGACAGTTCTGTTGTGTTAGGAATTGCTAGATTAGAAACTGGGAACTTTACTTCATATGCATATCTTGTTGGGAACAATCCTGGAGGTATGAGTGTGAATGAGGTTCCCATTATTTATAGCAGTATTGAAGAAGGAGTGGAAGCTATGGTGAGTAATTTGGCTCATAATTACTTTGCTATTGGGCTGACAACACCTGAGTTAATTGGTCAAAAATACTGTCCAGTTAATCATAATTGGGCTTATTTAGTGCGAAATTTGATGTAAAATTTGCGGACACTTTTGCGGACACTTTTGTGTAAATGGACACTTTTGGACACTTTTTGTTCGAAAAATTTAGTTGAAAAATTGCTTTGTGGACACTTTTGGACACTTTTTTTGGCCAATTGGCCACTTTTATTTTAAAAGTGTCCACGACCCCGAAGTGCCAAAAACCCTTTAAATAAAGGCTTTTAGATGGTTCAAGGGTGCCTTGTGGCCAAAAACCCACTTTTTTTTATAATTTACTATAGAAAAAAATTTTAT
>ULYQ01043510.1_pt1 | contig 22779 bp, 25 predicted proteins | sample 1962271 | NCBI WGS metagenome assembly ULYQ01 (sample SAMEA4835865, study PRJEB28245) | human gut metagenome | biome: gut microbiome; material: fecal sample | place: Denmark | collected 2008
TAAAAAAGTGTCTACTGAAATCAGGAAAAGTCATTTGGCATAAAGAAACTGAATGCAACGCTCATAAGGGGCACTGCATTCCTGATGAAACACACGTTGATAGCGCTCCATGAAATCATCATAGAGTCTCTTCTGACAGGCAGCCACATTGTCTGGCAGCAGCTCCACGCCATACATCGAACTGATGGCGAGGGCTGCATACAGTTCGTAGTCGTATAGGCTCTTACCATATTGACTCTCCACCACCTCGAGTTTACGGCGCTGAATTTCGATGAGGAAATTGCCGTTGCCGCAAGCCGGTTCCAGGAATCGGGAGTCGATACGCTCCGTCTCTTCCTTCACCAGGTCGAGCATAGCATTCACCTCACGCTTGGCGGTATAAACTTCTCCATGCTCCGCCACTCGCTCACGCGAAACTACCTGTCTCTCATTATCAGAATCTTGATTATTTATCATGTTTTGGTCGGACATTTAAAAATCAATAACACATGAAAGACTTGTTTTTCAAAGACTTATCGTATAAAGTCTTATCTAAATATTGTGGAAAGAAAAAGGCGCACCCACGTTCCTTTTCATTCCTACACCAGGGTTGTCCGACCAAAGATTTACCCATGCAACGAAACGAAAGGAAGGGGTACGCCTATAGCTAGGCGCATCCTCATCCTCAGAAGTTCGTTGCTATTGTCTGGTCGGACTATTTGGTGTAGAACTTCATCGAACTAGATACGAAATCTATTTCATCCACAAAAACAGACGTCATCACCCTAGGGCGAATCTATCCGTATGCAAAGATACTGCAAAAATAAGAGATTACAAAAATATTCGCCACCTTTTTTATACTATCCCTCATTTTTTCTTGCGAAATCAAAATATTCGTCTTAAAATCTTTGGAGTATCAGAAATTATCTGTATCTTTGCAGAGTGAAATGTTTAAAAATACAATTATGGCAACACAAGTACTACAATTCAATCAGGCCCAACAGGCTGTGCTCAATGTTATCTCTTGTTTGCAGTCGGAACAAGACCTGGCAGACTTGAAACGAACATTAGTAAAGTTTATGAATGATCGCTTGCAGCGAGAAATAGATAAACTTTGGGAATCTGGCGAACTAAGCAATGAAAAGTTGCAGGAAATGCAGTCTGAACATTTGCGCACGGCTTACAAATAGACAGACTATGCAGAGAAATATAGTCTTAGATACCAATTGTCTCTTGCAGATAATTGCAAGAAAAAACAAGAATTATTTCTTATGGGAAGGGTTCTTGAATGGGGACTATTGTCTTTGCTATACAACAGAAATTCTAGAAGAATACGAAGAAATACTTTGTCTTAAAACAAATCGTTTAATTGCAACTATAGTATTGGAGATTATAACTCAAGCTCCGAATACCAAAAGAATTGATGCTCATTATCACTGGAACCTTATCACGCAGGATCCCGATGACAATAAGTTTGTGGATTGTGCTGTCTTTGCCAATGCCGATTTCATTGTATCAGATGATAAACATTTCAAAGAATTAGAAAACATCGATTTTCCAAGAGTTCTAGTAGTTAAATTAGAAGAGTTTGCCAGATTATACCGAAATCTTGATATCAACTAATAAACGAGCTTCTTGAATACAGGAAATCTATGGAAGAAGATATTGCAATAGCAGATATCAATGTGCAGATGGAAGGAGATGAAAAGGTACAAAAGGAGAAGCAAAAGGTAGGCCAGAAACGAGTTCTCTCTATTTTAACTTTTAGAATAAGTTCATTTTTAAGAATGTAGGCAAAAACATCCAATTCTGGCATTTTCTTGTATTTTTTCAAATATAGAAGTTTACATTTTAAGAACCTTAACTATCTACCAAATAGATACTTAAATATATTTAACAATAAAAAAGTTAGCCAAAACGTTTTCTTTTACCTTATTTTTTGTATATTTGCAAGTAAAATTACAACGCACAACGTTTGCCTAAGCAATCTTGTGCAAACATTAATAAAAAATGATGAAGTATGAAAGAAAACTCTACTATCTTCGTTGTAAAGCATGAAAGAATCTCCACAGAGCTAATAGCTGGGAGCAGTAGTCTGGATGAGAATTCCATTAAGACACTAATGCACAATGGCATTAGTGTCTGCAAGGAACGAGACTCTGCGCTTTGGGTCGCCATGCCGGGGCTTCAAGGTGAAAACAAGGCCTATCTACCTATTATGGAGACAGAAATTGAGGCTCTACTAGAAGTTAACTATAAACAACTAAAAAGAATCAACATAGAAGACCTCAATATCAAGGATAACATCAGACTAACCAAGAATATTCTGTATCAGAGAATGGTTCGCTATTTCCGCAACCAAAGATGCCCATGCCGTAGAGGCTTCACAAATGGTATTGAAATTTATATTCTTGAAGACGATGCCAATCCAAAATACCGTAAATATCAACGTTATAACTTGACCATTAGATACAATGACCAGATTGAGGACGCATGGCAACTAGATGTCTCTATGGGCCGCAAAGCCATTGTTGGCAAAACTCAAGCATTTCTTTTGCCTGCATTACAGAACAAGCAATTTCAGGTAATTGCCGGAACTATGGTTATGCCATGCAATGAGATTACGCAACGCCATATCGAATTGACTGAGGAACAAATATTTCCTATTTGCAACCCAGAAATTAAAGGAGACCTTGCGGTTCCTACCTATTATAATAGAGATACCAACAAATACCTAACCAAGTATAACGGAATTAGAAAATTCATCGACAGATGGATAAACACACCAGCTTTCAAAGAGGAAGTTGGCGTGGATTTTCCCGACAACGCCAACTTTATACAATTGGCAGACCATAAGATAGGTATTGTTGACGAGAAAGCAAAGACTCTTAAATTTGGCAATGGTCAAACTGGTGTCAGTCCAGGATACTTCTTCAAAAAGTATGGAGCAGCCGAGCGTCCTGCAGAGCATCGCCATTTTTTTATATGCCCTCAAAGCATGAAAATTACTCTCTGGCGACTATACAACATCTTCCAACAGGGCAAAGACTCTTCTGGTCGTTTGGCCCCTAATGATGTTGATACAAACAATTATCTATACCATACAATATGGATGGGCAACCATGCATGGGCTGATGGTATGAACCTCATGTTTTCAGATGATGAGCACGCTTTGGAAGCACTAGAGAACCATCTCAAAGCAATGCCATTCGAGCATGGCAAGAAATACTTTGCCATCATCATATCTGACATCGACCGCGATGATACAACCTCTCCCCATCATCATCTCTACTACAAAATGAAGTACCTGTTGATGAAGTACAACATTGGCTCTCAAGTGATACACAAGAAGAGAGTTGAGGATAAGAATTTCATCAGCTATATGGTACCGAACATTGCTGCAGCCATAGCTGGTAAGGAAGGTGGAAAGGCATGGAAGATAGCCTATCCAAGCCAAAAAAACGATATGATTATTGGCATTGGAGCTTACAAAGAATATGGCATGAACCAACAATATATCGGGGCTGCAGTCTGCCTCGACAAAGAGGGTGAATTACATAATTTCGATGCTTGTCTCAAGGGAAACTTTGAGGAGTTGAGAAGCACCATCATCAAAGCTATCCTCAATTTCTACAAGAAGTTTCAACAACCTTCACGGCTCGTCATCTACTATCATAAGAAACTGAACCATGATGAGTCAGACATGATAGAAGATGCATTGAAAAAATGCCAGGTCAGCTGCCCTATAATCGTTATAAATGTAACAGAGACAGACAGTGAAGACCTGATTGCTTTTGACACAACATGCCCTAATGTATTAATGCCTGTGAGCGGAACGTATGTTCATCTTCGTACCAAACGTGGCATTCACGAATATCTGCTGTACAATAATGAGCGATATGCGCAATATGGTGAGAGAATGGGATTCCTCAGACCTTTCCCCATCAAGATTTCCATCATGGCAGGCAGAAACAACGAACAGGATTTGAGTGAAGAAGATATTAAGGATATCATCACCCTAACATACCAAACAACTCGCATCAACTGGAAATCAGTTTCCATGAGAAGTATGCCTATCACCATTGCTTACGCAAAACTGGTAGCCAAGTTTGTACCTCATTTTCCTGATGGTCAGTTAACAGATTTCGGTAAAAATAATCTTTGGATGCTATGACATTACCAATTATAGAAGCTATACTAAGAGGCGACTTTCGCCCTACACTCATCAAAGAGACTGTTCCTGCAGAGGAACTGTCTCAAATGATGCATACATTACGCCAAGCCAAAGAAAGAACTAATCTCATTGAGCTTGAGAAAGACATCACCCATGCTCTTGACAGCCATACCCAAGTGGGCTTACAATACAAAAGGGATAAAGAGTTGAAAGATACCATCACCCGCTATCTCAAGTCGGTTACACCAGACTATTATACAAGAGAGTATAAACACGTTCTAAAAAACATTTTCCCAGCTCCAGAAATAAATACGCCTTATCTGCGAATGTACGAGACGATTCTGGAACTGGAAAAAGTACGTACGGTTTGTGCTATACTAGATTTACATTCAAAGATGCAAGATGATTCTTTTATCTTTACGGAAGTTAAAGAATTATTAAATATCATCAAAGGATATTGTAAAGAGCTGAAAGAAGAAAAGTATCAAAGCCCCGTAACCTGCCTACTCAGAAATATGCTTATAGAACTGTATTTCAGCCTGTTCATATCGTTTCAAAAAATCATATATTCTAAAAAAGCAATAGATATCGAAGATGATTTTGAAGATTTCGTTTATTATACCTATGGGACTTATCCATCCAAAGATGTAACTGAGAGATTCCGAGAACAGACCGAAAAAGCCAAACAGGAAAATCGAAATATACAGAAGACTGAAAAAGAGACAGAACAGACGGAAGACAAGCAAACTGTTCATCTTACCAAAGCAGAAAAGTTTTTGGAAGAAACTACTTGCTATGAATTCCTAAAGATGCCGTTGATCGTAGCTTTAGAAGCGCAAGATGAAAAAATGCGCAAAGCAAAAGCATTGAGACTCATTGAAACAATGCTTGAAAATCCTGCTCATGCCGCAGCCATGCTCGAATTTCTGGATTTTTACGGTTGGATAAAGAATAAATATGAAAAAGGTTACACCTATACGAAATATGACGAGTTTTGTACAAGAGTAGTTATGGGATATGAAAATGGAAGAACTTTTAAAAAATATAGAACAGCGCTTCATAGCACATCTCAATCCCTAAAAGACTACCAACATCCAGAATATATAGAACAAGTAAAAGAAGAATATACAAATATAAAAAACGAGATATAAATTCTTGGCATTTTCTTCAAGAATTTATATCTCAGATTAATCATTTTTAAAGCTTTCGCCCTTACAGGGCGCAATTTTCAACCCTTTGTTACCCAGGGCGTTGCCCTGGGCTAAGAGCTTCTGCCCTTTACCTTTCCGCTACGCGCCGGTGACCGTTGGTTCAGAGCGTGAAGAGCTCACTTGCGAAACTTCACTAATTTTAGAACAACCAGAACAAAATAGAACAACTAGAATAAAATAGAACGAAATAGAACAAGTGAATCCTACCCTTAGAACTAAATAGAACAATTTTCTTTGCAACCGAATCCAGACGTCACATCGTTAGGGTTCGGTTAATATGTCTAAGAATAAATTTAAAAGCATGATGCTTGAAGAACAGTATGGCACATGCAAGCATGCCAACACCGGCATGCACGCTCCGCAAGGTTTGCAAACTTTGCAACCGATGCAAACTATGCAAGGTCAGGACAGCCTGGATAGTCAGGAAGCAGCGGAGCAACTGACGCCACTTTCTGAGTGGCACGACAACTATGAGGTGATGGAGATGTTCCACATCAGTGCCCGAACCCTGCAGACTCTCCGCTCCAATGGCAAGCTGCCGTTTGCCAAGATGGGCGGAAGATGCTACTACAAGGAACGGGACCTGCAACGACTCATGGATGAATCGTACAGAGACAGCCGCATGAAAGGAGGCGCCCTATGACGATGAACCTTGAACAGCTGCAGGAGCACAGAATGCAGTACTATCGCCATCCTATCTCTAATGTGGTGAGCCACAACCGGGTGGGCATCTACCACTTGTGGCAGTACATTACAGACCCTACCCTCTTCAAGAATGCTACGGATACGCTCCGTGGCATTCCGGAAGAGGAAGAGAAAAGACGCAAGGCTTATAAGGCAAAGGAGTTTGACTATGTGCTGGCTAGCGGAATCTTCAACGCACGCAACGACCAGGGACTCATACAGCACTCCGGCATCATGTGCCTGGATATCGACCACGTGGGCAAAGAACTGGTGGAGGAACTGAAGCAGGAATTCATCCATGATGAAATGATGCAGAAGAACTTCGAACTGGAACTTGCCTTCCGTAGTCCTTCGGGCGACGGGTTGAAACTCTTCGTGCAGATAGACCTGCAGCTTTGCGACCACCCTACCTGGTTCCAGGCATTGGAGCACTATATCTGGCAAGCGTATGGAGGCATCAAGATTGATGCAGCCTGCAAGAATGTGAGCCGAGCTTGCTTCCTGCCCTACGACACCAACTGCTACGTAAATCCTCTCATCTGCCCTTTTTAATAAAGGAAAAACGATGAATGAAGAACGATGAAACAACGTTCGGCAGTCCGTAGAGGAATGCCAATTCTATTATTGTACAAAGAATTTAAAATTGATTAGATCATGAACAAGATAACAAGTTTCGACCCAATTCAATGGGCAAAAGTAAGTAAGGCGGAGCAAATCCGCACAGTAGCCAACCTTATCGTTGAGATGAACATCGACATCACAGAGGGATACAACAACTGGCGCAACATCGCCTTCGGCATCTCTCTGGAGCTGGGCGAGGAAGGAAGAAGCATCTTCCATGACATCAGTCGGTTCAATGCCGGCTACAAGTACGAGGAGTGCGACAAGCTGTACTCCAACTGCATCAAGCGCCTGCATGATACTACCGACCACTCTGGTATCACCATCGCCTCTTTCTTTAAATATGCCAAGGAGGCCGGCATAGATATCAAGGTGGCTCCTAGCCAAGGTAATATGGTAAGTAACGGGAACATTGCAAGTCATACAAACTATACAAAGGGTGCAAACCTTGCAAACCATGCAATAGCTTCGAATGCTTCTACAGCTACCAATAGCTCTACACAGAAGTCAGGCGTAGAGCACGAAGTGGCAGAGACCATCACTCTGCCTACCTTCAGCGACAAGATTAAAAATCTCCTGAGTCCTATCCTAGTATCAGCCATAGTCCTCGGCAGGACGGTTACCGAGAAAGACATGCTCCTACTCGGATCTCTCGCAGCCCTGAGCGTTGCATTCCCCGAGGTCTTTGCCATCTATGACGGCTTTAAGGTATTTACCAACCTCTACGTCTTCAACGTAGCCAGAGCCGCTACAGGAAAAGGCATGGTCAGAGCATGTCTCAAACTGCTGAGCCTCATCGAGCAGGAAGTAAGGGAAGCCAACAAGCAGGAGATGGACAACTATCAGCAGGAACTTGCCGACATCAGAGCCATGGGCAAGAAGGCATCAGGAATACCATTGCCCAAGGAGCCTCCGTATCGTTCGTCGATGATTCCTGCCAACTGCTCTTCTACCGCCATCTACCAGGCACTGCACGACAACCATGACCAGGGCATAACCTTCGAGACTGAGGCTGATTCGCTTGCCAACACGCTGAAAAGCGACTACGGCAACTTCTCGGATGGTCTACGAAAGGGTTTCCATCACGAAGATATCACCTATCGACGAAGAAAAGAGAATGAGCATGTAGAGATTCACAACCCGAAATGGACGGTGTATCTGACGGGTACGCCAGGTCAGGTAGCCAATCTGATTCCATCGGCAGAGAACGGTCTCTTCTCCCGCTTCCTGTTCATGCTGGTGGATATTCCTGCCAAGTGGCACAACGTGTTCTCAAAGTCAACCCGAACCATCGATGAGGAGATGGAAGCCATCGGCAAGCGGGTGTATGACATTCATCTGCTGTTGAAGAAGAAGGAAGGCGGCATCGAGTTCCACTTGACGGAAGAGCAGGAAGGCAAGTTCAACGATTTCTTCAACAAGCTGGTAGAAGAATACAAGGACATGCTGGGCAGAGACTTCGTAGCCAACATCTACCGAATGGGACTGAGTGCCTATCGCATTGCTATGATTCTGAGCATTACCCGTCTGGAAGGTTCCACCTCCCTGCCAGATTGCATCATCTGCAAGGACGAAGACCTAGAGTGCGCTCTGATCATTGCCGACACACTGATGCAGCACGCTGCACGCATCTTCTCTACCCTGCTGCCTAACAAGGAGGGAGACAACGCGACGGGCATCAGGCTCAGTCCGAAGAGCGAGAAACTCTTTGCTGCCCTGCCTGCCAGCTTCACCCGACAGATGGTGCTGGCTGCGGCACAGAAGCTGGGCATCGCCAAGAGAACGGCTGAGAAGTACGTGGGCGAATACGTAAGCAAATACAACCTCTGCAAGAGAGTAGACAACGGCAAGTACGAGAAGGTTGATACTACTGAAAATCAAGTAGAAACGGTAGCACATTAAAGTTATGAATCAAGACTACTACGCAAACGGACGCAACGCTGAGCAACATACAACCGATGCTTGGAAAAGGGGAAAAAATGTAGTATCTTTGCAATGTGGTTAGGAAACGAGGGCTACGGAACATATCAATCGACGAGTAGCGATCGGACTTTGAGAAAGACCTGCTCCGTACCCTCTCCGTACCTGCTCCGTACCAACTCCGAGAAACGCAGTTTTCAGGGGTCTGGAAAGAAGGGAGAAGGGAGCCACGAATTGTATCCTATCGCAAGAGGGGTGCAAGAAACAGAGTTCATTGACATTTTGATTAACCCATTTAAAAAGAAAGGAAAAGTTATGGGAAAGATTAGACAAGGTATTCTTGGCGGTTTCAATGGAACCGTAGGAACAGTAGTAGGTGGCAGCTGGAAAAGCACAGCTTATATGCGTGGCAAGGCTCAGAGCATCAAGAACCCTCGCACAGAGAAGCAGATGGCTCAGCGCATCAAGTTTGGAATGGCACAGAAGTTTGTGAAGGTGATGACAGGTTACCTGCAGACTGGTTACCGCAACTACACCCAGCATCAGACTGCCACCAACGCAGCCATGAGTCACACCGTACGCAACTGCATGGTGGGCAAGTATCCAGCATTTGGCATCGACCCTAGCAAGGTGCTTGTAAGCAGCGGTTCGCTGATGCCAGGCAGATTCTGTACCGCGAAGGTAGCCAACAATGTAGCCACCTTTACCTGGGAAGACAACTCAGACGAGAGTCATGCCAGCGTAGACGACTTCGCCATGCCACTCATCTACAACTTCACGAAGCGCGAAGCCATCTTCACTACAGAGGAAGCAAGCCGAGTGGATTGCAAGGTGACCCTGAAGCTGCCAGCCGACTGGGATGGTGACATGCTTTCCTGCTATATCGGCTTTGCTTCCGTACAGAACAATGGCGTAAGCAATTCGGTATATGTAGGCGATGTGAAGAGTGACGGTTCCGTGGAGCCTGGTGCCAACGGCATTCTCTACAACGACGGTGTCATCGACAATACTCCAGGTCAGGACAACACTTCGCAGGGAACCGGTTCTGAAGGTGAAGACACCAAGGATGACACCAAGGGCGATAACAAGGGTGAAGATTCCAGCGGAGACGTAGGTTTATAAGCCCTTACAGTTATCAATAAAAAGCAAGAAGGCAATCTCAAGTGAACTTAATCACTTTTGATTGCCTTCTTTTTTTTATCATTAATCGTAAAGTAATATTCTGATTCTATTTTTCGCTTCCTGAGAAAATCTTGATGCGCTGTTCCTCAGAGAGCTTGCAGATGAGAAGCGTACCGTCTTCCTCGGCTACGATATAGCCGTCGAGTCCCTGGATAACCACCTTCTTCTCGTTCATCGTATGGATGATGTTGTTCTTTGATTCTATCATCTCGATGTTTTTGCCAATCAGGGCATTGCCGTTGAGGTCCTTGCGGCTCTGAGCCAGCAGACTGCCCCATGTGCCCAAATCACTCCAACCGAAATCGGCTGGCATCACGAAAATCTCCTCTGCCTTCTCCATGATGGCATAGTCTACCGAGATACTCTCACATTCAGGATAACGGAGATCTATCTCTTCCTGCTCCTTGTCGGTGCCATAGATGCTTCTCATGCTCTCGAAAATCTTGGCGATGGCAGGCTGATAAACGCGGAAAGCATTCACGATGGTGGCAGCACTCATCACGAAGATGCCCGCATTCCAGAAGAAACTCTTATCCTTGATATATTCTGTTGCCGTTGCCAGATCAGGCTTCTCCCTAAACTGGTCTACACGGAATATTTCCTTGTTTCTTGCCGAAGGAGTAGTCAAATCTGCCTGAATATAACCGTAGCCAGTCTCCGGACGGTTGGGCTTCATACCGAGCGTCACGATACTGTCGGTCTCGCTGGTAAATTTCATGGCAGAAGTAATCACTCTTCTGAACTCATTACCATTAGTAACAATATGGTCGGATGGTGTTACCACGATATTGGCATGTGCATCCTTCTCCTTGATGCGCCAGCTGATATAAGCGATGCAAGGAGCCGTATTTCTGCGGCAAGGTTCCTGAAGGATGTTACTCTCCGGTATCTCAGGCAACTGCTCATGAACCAATGCTGCATATTTCTTGTTGGTGACAACCCATACGTTTTCCGGGGCACAAATACCTTCAAAACGGTCGAAGGTGAGTTGCAACAGCGTACGTCCCGTTCCTAGAACATCGATAAATTGCTTTGGCTTTTCAATGGTACTCATAGGCCAGAATCTACTGCCTACTCCACCTGCCATTATTACTAAATGATTATTTTTATGAGCCATATTTTAAAAATATATTTTAATAATGGGCAAAGGTACTAAAAATTATCTGTATAAACGAAAAAAAAGGATGGAAAAAACTTCCATCCTTTATTATTTGTCATATTCTGATTGATTTCTATCAAAAAAGACTGATTTCAATCCCTAAAGACTGATTTACATGATCATGATTTTCGGCAAAAGCCCGTTTAGAGCTTTGCCAATTCTGCCTTCCAGTTGGCATAAGCCTCGAGATAAGCCTGGCGGTTAGCCTCATCCGGTTCGATAACAGCCAACTTCTTCAGGGTTGCAAATGCCTCATCATGGTCCTTGTAGATACCGGCACCGATACCAGCACCCTTGGCTGCACCGGCACTACCATCTGTCTCATAGAGTTCGATGGTGGCTCCACTTACGCCAGCCAATGTATCTCTGAACAATGGGCTGAGGAACATGTTAGCCTTACCGGCGTGGATTTTCTTGATGTCCATACCCATCTGCTGCATGATTTCCATACCATAGCAGAAGCTGAATACGATACCCTCCTGAGCTGCACGTACGATGTGGGCACGGTTGTGCTTGGTGAAGCTCAAGCCACGGATGGAGCAGCCCACCTCTCTGTTCTCCAATACACGCTCAGCACCATTTCCGAATGGGATAATCTTCACGCCGTCGCTACCGATTGGCACACCGGCAGCCAGGTCATTCATATCAGCATAGCTGACGTCTGGAGTTACATTGCGATGAACCCAGGCATTCAGGATGCCGGTACCATTGATGCAGAGCAATACGCCGAGACGGTCGAGCTCTGTGGTATAGTTGACATGTGCGAAGGTATTCACGCGACTCTTAGGATCGTAGTTCACATCACCGAGCACACCGTAGACCACGCCAGATGTACCCGCTGTACTTGCGATTTCACCAGGGTTGAATACGTTGAGGCTGACAGCATTGTTAGGCTGGTCGCCGGCACGGTAAGAGATAGGAGTACCCTCCTTGAGTCCGAGTTCATCAGCAGCAGCCTTGCAGACTACGCTCTGTACAGAGAATGTAGGAGCGATGTCGGCAATCATACTCTCATCAAATCCGAAGTAATCGAACAGGAACTTGGCAGGCTTCTTGGCTGTAAAGTCCCACATCATACCCTCAGAAAGACCGCTGATGGTAGTCTTCACCTCACCGGAAAGCTTCATGGCGAGATAATCGCCTGGGAGCATGATCTTATCAATCTTGTCGAAGAGCTCTGGCTCGTTCTCCTTCACCCACGCCAGCTTAGAGGCAGTAAAGTTGCCAGGAGAGTTGAGCAGATTGCGCAAGCAGAGGTCTTCTCCCAGTTCATGGAAAGCCTTCTCGCCATAAGGTACGGCACGGGAATCGCACCAGATGATAGATGGGCGCAACACCTGCTGGTTCTTGTCAACGCAAACCAATCCGTGCATCTGATAAGAGATACCGATAGCGAGGATATCCTCACCCTTGGCACCGCATTCAGTCATGATTTTCTTCAGCGCCAGCTTGGCATTATCCCACCACATCTGTGGATCCTGCTCAGCCCATCCAGCCTTCACCGCCATGATAGGCGCCTCATGGTCTGGATAAAACGCAGACGCTACAATTTCACCGTTGTCTACATCGGTAAGAGATGCCTTTACCGAACTGGAACCTACATCAAAGCCTAATAAATATCTTCTAGCCATAATTAGTTCATTTTATATGTTTATTATAATTAAATTGTTCTTTCTTTATATAATACGAACCAACATGGAATTCCCCCCGAAATGAAATATATTTTTTCTTGCTATTTACAGATTATCGCCAAAGAGATCGTTGCTTACGTAGCCATTTCCGCTGTCGGAACTGGAATTATCCTCCTCGTTATTGATGCCAGCCGTGGCAGAAGAAGAGAAGTCGAGCATGAGCTGCTGAACCTGAACCGACTTGAAATTGATATGATAAACACCATACCCCTTGCCTTTCTCAATAAGCGAACCTGGGTCTTTGGCGCAACGGGTGAGATACTGTGTGACATAGGCATGCACATCCTTATAATTCAATGGTGTAAAGATTGAATTACATGAATTATAAACATGACGGGCAATCTTCTCAAGTTTGAGACCATTGCTGCCCGCAGCCATCAACACTCTGAATATCTCCTGATCTATAGACATGGTTACTGTAATAATAAAGTTTTTAAGTCAAAACAAAGATAAAGAACAAAGAAAAAGAAAGACTAGAGACAGAAAGAGCCGCGGCATTCTCCTGAAAAGAAAACCGCGGCTCCTTGAGAATTCTTATTTAAGCGAGAGCAACCTTGTTGTCCTCGTCCTTAATCTTACCCTCTTTGAAGAGCCAACCGAGACCGAGGATAGTATCCTCTGTGCTGATGCCAGCAGCCTTAGCAATCTCTGCAACTGTCTGAGGCTTCTCTGCAGCAGCAAGAGCCTGATAAACATCACCAGCACGGAAGCCAGCGTTTTCTGCGTTCAAGTAAAGAACGTCCTTCTTTGCAGCAGTTGTCTTCTTTGCAACTGGAGCCTTCTTTGTAGCTGTCTTCTTTGTGGCAGCTGTCTTTGTTGTTGATTTCTTTTCTACCATGATTTTAGTAAAACAATTATAGTCTCTATATTAGCACCACTTGATGCTTCACTTCCTTTTGAAGAAAGCATCTGATGATGCCCTTGCTTTAGTCATTTTTTAACACCTTTCAGCGTTATCTTTTATTTTGTACTGCAAATTTATAACTTTTTTTTCAGATTATCAACTTTTTATTAAAAAAAATGACGTATAATAAATAAAAGCGCAGCATTTCTTGACTTACATCAAGATAATGCTACGCTTTTTTGCTTATATTCAGCGATTTAGCTAAAATATTAATCCTTTAAGTCTAACTTGATTTCCAACTCATCGAGCTGCTTTGGATCCAACTCTGATGGTGCATCAAGCATCACATCGCGGCCTGAATTGTTCTTAGGGAATGCGATACAGTCGCGGATGCTGTCGAGACCTGCCAAGATGCTGACGAAGCGGTCGAGACCGAAAGCAAGACCTGCGTGAGGTGGTGCTCCATACTTGAAGGCATTCATCAGGAAGCCGAACTGAGCCTCAGCACGCTCTGGCGTGAAGCCGAGAACCTCGAACATCTTCTCCTGCAACTGGGTGTCATGGATACGGAGAGAACCTCCACCCACTTCGATACCGTTGCAGACAAAGTCGTATGCCTTGGCACGAACCTGCTCTGGATGCTCATCGAGCAATGGGATATCGTCTGGATTTGGCATGGTGAATGGATGGTGGGTAGCCATCAGGCGCTGCTCCTCGTCGCTCCACTCGAAGAGAGGGAAGTCAATAATCCAGAGACACTTGAATACGTTCTTGTCGCGCAAGCCAAGACGCTCACCCATTTCAAGACGCAGAGAGCAGAGCTGGATACGGGTCTTGTTGGCATTGTCGCCACTCAGGATCAATACCAGGTCGCCATCCTTGGCACCCATCACGGTCTTGATCTCAGCCAATTCCTCTGGAGTATAGAACTTGTCGATGCTACTCTTGATAGTACCATCAGCATTATACTTGATGTAAACCAATCCCTTGGCACCTACCTGTGGACGCTTCACGAAATCGGTCAGTTCATTAAGCTGCTTGCGGCTATAGTCAGCGCATCCAGGAACGCAGATACCACCGATATACTTAGCCTCATCGAATACGGCGAAGATTCCCTTGCCCTTGAAAGCTTCCTTGAGTTCTACAAACTCCATGCCGAAGCGCAAGTCTGGCTTGTCGCTACCGAAGCGGCGCATAGCATCATGCCATGTCATCTGCTCCAGCTTAGGCAATTCTACGCCACGGATTTCCTTAAACAGGTGGCGTGCCATCTCTTCGAAAAGATTGATGACATCATCCTGGTCTACGAAACTCATCTCGCAGTCAATCTGTGTAAACTCTGGCTGACGGTCAGCACGGAGGTCCTCATCACGGAAGCACTTGGCAATTTGGAAGTAGCGGTCGAAACCAGCTACCATCAGGAGCTGCTTCAGGGTCTGAGGGCTCTGAGGAAGTGCATAGAACTGTCCTGGGTTCATACGGGAAGGAACCACGAAGTCGCGGGCACCCTCTGGAGTACTACCGATGAGGATAGGAGTCTCAACCTCCATAAAGTTCTGGCTGTCGAGGAAGTTACGGATGAGGATGCACATACGGTGGCGCAACTCCAGGTTCTTGCGTACGGCAGGGCGACGCAAGTCGAGGTAACGATACTTCATACGGATATCATCACCACCATCAGTATTATCTTCGATAGTGAAAGGAGGAGTCTGGCTCTGAGAGAGCACGTTGAGTTCCTTCACCAGGATTTCAATATCACCGGTATCCATCTTAGGATTCTTGCTCTGTCGCTCGCTTACTGTACCCTTAATCTGGATGCAGTATTCACGACCCAGCTTGTTAGCTGCATCGCACAAGTCCTTGTTATCGGCCTCATTGAAGACCAACTGTGTGATACCATAACGGTCGCGCAAATCGACGAATGTCATACCACCCATCTTTCTTGAGCGCTGTACCCATCCGGCAAGAGTTACCTCTTTGCCTGCATCAGAGAGACGAAGCTCTCCACAAGTATTACTTCTGTACATACCTTTATATTATATATATTTATTTACTACAATGTGCAAAGTTACGACAAAAAGAGGAGAAAACAAAAAAAAATCGCGAAAATATTGTAAAATAATACCTTCGCGACCTTATTCTTTCATAATCGAACTATCAATTTGCATCATTCCTCCCTATTTGTGCATCTTGCAGGAATCTTATTTCTATCCAAGACGAAATATTATTTGTGCATCCTGCGGAATGCCTGTCTGTGGAATTTCTCCTCTGCCTTGATAACGCTGAGCACCTTATAGGCAGGCAGCACGTTCATGAATCTTGCATGATATTCCTGCTGCAGCTGTTTCAGCTGGATGTCTATCTCATCCTGTCTGCGGATGGCCTCTTCGCACGCCTCGTTGTCCTTAGGATTGATGTGTCTGTACCGGCGCATCTCATCGAAAAGCATACGCATCTTCTTGCCCATCTGCCGATACATGGGGAAGAATTTAGCCGATTCGCATGGCGTCAGGGCAGCATTGGTTGTGATATACTGCTCCAGTTCCGCCTGAAACTTCTTTGGGTCGAATGCAGCATGCTTTCTGCCATTCTGAGCCTGAATGCCAGTGATGCCCATCAGCAGCATGACCATCAAAATGATGATTCTATGTTGGAAATTCCATTTCATATCTTTAATTATTGTTTATTTCATCTGATTCCGTAACCAAAACGTTACTATCTTAGTTCTCTGTCATCAATGATGCATAGATAGTCTCATTGTCTATCATCGCATAGTCTGCCATCTCATTGAAGGCGGCTTCCTCACTGGCCACAGCTTTCTGTTCATGCTGCTTCACATGAGCCACCACCTTGCTGTTGCCTTCATGCTGCCAAGCCCAGAACGAGCCGCCGCCCAGCAGCGCCACGACAGCAACGGCAGAAGCTATCTTGCGCAATGGCAACTTCTGCCAGAGCGTCTGACGGCTGCGTATGTCGATGACACGAATCTCCTGTTCCGGCAAATTCTCCATGATTCTCTCGGTGAGATGATCGAAGTAACCATCAGGAACCTTGAAGGGATTCTCCTTGCCAAAACGTTCTTTCAATATGTTTTCTTCTCTTGTCATATACTACTACCTTTCCTTCTTTTTTATTATTGACGGATTCAACCTCAAAAGGTTTAATATTTCTGCAAGAATTCTGTTATTTTCTTCACTGCCAGATGGTAAGATGCCTTCAAGGCGCCTTCGCTGGTAGAGAGGATCTTGCTTATCTCAGAATATTTCATGTTGTCGAAATACTTCAGGGTGAACACCGTGCGCTGCACATCGGGCAACAGGGCTACGGCTTCCTGCAGATGTACCTGGATCTCATCTCCGTCGAAATATTCATCGGCAAGCAAGCGTGAAGCGATGCCGGGTTCATCATCCGCACTCACCTGCGTGGACAGCTTCTTCTTTCTGAGGAAATCCAGGGCTTCGTTGATGGCGATGCGGTAGAGCCAGGTGGACAAGGATGACTTACCCTGAAAGGTTGCCAGATTGGTCCATGCCTTGATAAAGACATTCTGCAAAATGTCATCTGCATCGTCATGATTGAGTACGATGTTGCGAATCTTCCAATACAACGTCTCGCTATACTGACTCACCAGCACAGTGAAGCCCGCCCGTTGCGTCTTCGGATCGCTCAACATTTCCAAAAGTTCTTTATCTTTGATCATAATTAAGATTTATTTTCTTATAAATATTTCTTCAGATGCTCCCATATCACCTTGTCATATCCGTACACGTCGGGATATTCCCTGGTGCGTCCACCTGCCAGCGGATAGAGCGTATAGTAGGTGATGAAGAGAGGCACCTCCGGTTTCACCTTCACGCCATTCACCACCATCTTGCGGTTGCTCAGCGAGTCGTCCGTCATCGAATATTGTATCTTGTCCATCAGTCTCTGGTTCTTTTCTGCCAGGAGGAATACTGCAAAATCGTAAGGCTTCTCTATTCTGATACATCCATGCGATACACCCCTTTCCTCTCTTTCAAAGACTCCCCTGCTGCTGGTATCATGCAGATAGACCGAGAAGTTGTTGTCGAATCGGAAGATGATGCGTCCCAGGGCATTGCCCTTGCCTCCGCGCTGCACCACTCCATAGGCACCAGAAACCAGCATGGCTCTCGTCACCCGATGCAGATCCACCTCCTCGCCGGTCTTCACATCCCTCACATAGTAGTTACGTGCCAGGAAATAGCCTGGGTTTCCGGCATGGCGGGCCATATCGTGAAGAATGATGCTGCGTGGCACAAACCATTTCGGATTGATATCCATTCTCTTGATATGGCTGTTGAGCAATGGGGTCTTGGTCTTGAGCGATCCGCAGCCGATACGCATGGTGAGCGTATCCTGCCCGTCTACCGCCATCAGCTGGTAAGCCGGGATATTTACCACAACATATTTCTGATGGTTCCAGATATTGTCCTTCTGTCTCCATCTGCTCCTTTCCATATTCACCAGCACCCGGTCACGCTCTCCTTTGGAAAGTCCTCCCCTGTTCAGTTTTTCCTTGAATACGCGGTAGAACGGATTTTCCGGCTGTACTGATTTCAGGAATGCGGTGAGCGAATCTGTTCCCATACCGATTCTTTCCATCGCCTGGGCAAAGAACGAATCATCAGGATGTTCCATCTTCACATCAAAGAGCCCCCTGAATCTTACAGGGCGCCTGATGGTATCATAGGGATTAGGAGCCACCGTATCCAGGCGGTTCAGCACGAAGTTGGGATTCATATAACCAAAGCGCTGTCCCGCAACATATCTAAGATACGATTTGGTAAGCCGGTACTCCAGTCTAGCCATTACCCTGTTCACCTGGTTCTGCTGTCTGTCCAGGTGCAGGGTTCTGAGCCGTTCGATGTCTTCCGCAATCTCATCCACAAAAAAGCGTCGCTTATTGAATCCGAATTCATCTACAGTTTTCAGAAACGAGAGCAGCGAATCGGCACGATGATCTATACCATGACGGTCAATCCACAGGAAGCCGCCACGGTGCTGATAATATTTCCGAGTATGGAGGTCGGCAACAAGACGGTCTTTATCCTGCTGCATGAGGCTATCCATCAATCCTCGAATCACTTTAGAATTGACAGCATACGCCTTCTCGTTAAAATCCTGATAGTATTCTAACGTCAACAGCCTGTTGCTATTGGGTTGCGAATCCTTACACCCCATCATCATCAAGCCGAGCAATAGGGGTAAAAATCTCAATAACTTCACTTTTACCTACGATTGACAGTAATTTTACGTGTAAACGATGGACCTACCTTAATAATATAGATACCATCCGACAAAGGCATGGAGATGCGCTTGTCCTGACCTTCTACCATAAAGGATTTGACAACGATGCCAGCCAGGTTATAAACCTTAACTACCAGCCCGTTGGCACCCGTGATATGCATCACGCCATTGGTATAGCTTACGGCAATGTCCTGTGCTTCCAGGTCTATCATTTCCACAGCACTGGTTTCTGCCAGCACCTGGGTAGGTGCTGCCATCATCATTGCAGCCAATGTTATCATAGAAAGTATAGTTTTCTTCATATTGTGATTCCTTATATAATGATTTTACGTAAAATTCTTTCTGCAAAGATATACAAAAAATAGGAACCTTCCAACATATAGCTGGTAAAGTTCCTATTATTTTTATATTTTTAACCTAACAGGCAATATGATTTCATCATGATTACATGATACCGTCTTCACGGAGTTTCTGCTGCCATTTCCATGCAGAAGCCAGGACGTCAGAAAGATTAGCTTCTGCCTTCCAGCCCAATACCTTGTTTGCCTTGGTGCAGTCGCCCCAGATCTTCTCGATATCACCCTCACGGCGAGGACCATACTTCCAGTTCAGCTTCACGCCGGTAGCCTTCTCGAAGGTCTCTACGATTTCGAGGGTTGAGTTTCCGTTGCCTGTACCAATGTTGAAGTACTCGATAGGCTCTGTCTCCTTGTCAAGTACACGAGCCATAGCGCAAACGTGAGCCTTGGCAAGGTCTACAACATAGATATAGTCGCGGATGCAAGTTCCGTCTGGAGTATCATAGTCGTTACCGAAGATGGTCAACTCCTTGCGGATGCCCATAGCGGTCTGAGTAACGTAAGGAATCAGGTTGTTTGGCACGCCGTTAGGCAACTCACCGATTTCAGCAGATGGGTGTGCACCGATTGGGTTGAAGTATCTCAGCACGATGCTCTTGATGTTGGCACCGCTGTGGATATAGTCGGCAATGATCTGCTCGTTGATTTCCTTGGTGTTACCGTATGGAGAGGTAGCCTTCTGGTGAGGAGCCTCCTCAGTAACAGGCAGGTTCTCTGGCTTTGGCTGACCGTAAACGGTGCAAGAAGAAGAGAAGATGATACCCTTGACATTATATTTTGGCATCAACTCAAGCAGGTTGATGAGCGATACTACATTGTTACGATAGTACATCAGAGGTTTCTGAACGCTCTCGCCTACTGCCTTGCTGGCAGCGAAATGGATGATACCCTGGATTTCAGGATACTTCTGAAACACAGCCTCTGTTGCTTCCTTGTCACGCAAGTCTACTTTCTCGAAAGCAGGACGAATACCAGTGATCTTCTCGATACCGTCGAGAACCTCAATCTTTGAGTTGGAGAGATCGTCTACAATGACTACATTGTAACCTGCCTGCTGTAATTCTACTGTGGTATGACTACCGATAAAACCTGTACCGCCAGTTACCAAAATTGTCTGTTTCATACTTCTTAGTCTTTGTTTGAATAATTGATAGTGTCTAGCGTTTATCGCTTAGATGGTTGCAAAAGTACTGCAAAAAAGTGAAACTACAAAATAAATCCGAAAAAATATGCACAGTTATTCTTTATTTTCAAGAATTCAACGTAACTTTGCAACTGAATCAGAATGATCAGCAGAAGAAATCTTTTGAATTTAACATTCATAGAAAACAAAATTATTATGAAACAGTACGATATTGAAAAAGATTTAAGATACTTGCAACTGTTGTCGCAATCGTTTCCTACGATAGCAGAAGCCAGCACTGAGATTATCAATCTCAAGGCTATCCTCAACCTGCCTAAGGGCACAGAACATTTCCTTGCCGACATCCACGGTGAGTACGAGGCTTTCCTGCATGTTCTGAAAAACGCTTCGGGTAACATCAAGCGCAAGGTGAACGAACTCTTCGGCACTACCCTGCGCGAACAGGAGAAACGTGACCTCTGCTCGCTCATCTATTATCCGGAGCAGAAACTGGAACTCGTCAAGATCAACGAGAAGGACATTGATGACTGGTATCACATCACGCTCCACCGCCTGGTGGCTGTCTGCCGTGATGTTTCCAGCAAGTATACCCGTTCCAAGGTGCGCAAGTCGCTGCCTTGCGATTTCTCCTATATCATCCAGGAATTGCTCCACGAGCATACCGAAGATCATGACAAGACGGCATACGTCAATGTCATCGTAGATACCATCATCTCTACCGGCCGTGCCGATGATTTCATCATTGCCATCGCCAACGTCATCCAGCGCCTTGCCATCGACCAGCTGCATATCCTGGGCGATATCTACGACCGTGGTCCGGGTGCGCATATCATCCTCGACAAGATGCGCCGCTACCACAGCTGGGACATCCAGTGGGGCAATCATGATGTGTTGTGGATGGGGGCTGCAGCGGGCAATGATGCCTGCATCTGCAATGTCATCCGCCTCTCCCTGCGCTATGCCAATCTCTCCACCCTGGAGGAAGGCTACGGCATCAACCTCGTTCCGCTTGCCACCTTCGCCATGGAGACCTACAATGATGATCCTTGCACCGAGTTCCTGCCTAAGCTGAGCGGTGGCGCTGCCGGACTTGACGACAAGACCACCCGACTGACAGCACAGATGCATAAGGCGATAGCTGTCATCCAGTTCAAGATAGAGGGACAGCTCATCGAGAAGCATCCGGAATGGAAGATGGACGGCAGACGCCTCTTCGAACACATCAATTATGAAAAGGGTACGGTAGAAATCGACGGCAAGGAATACGAGATGAGTTCCTGCAACTTCCCTACCATCGACCCGAAATACCCAAACCGTCTCTCTGAAGAAGAAACGATACTGATGCAGAAGCTGCACCACTCTTTCAAGGTCTGCGAAAAGCTGCATAAGCATATCCGGGTGATGTTGCAGCATGGCTGCATGTATGCCATCTTCAACAACAACCTGCTCTTCCATGCTTCCTGTCCGCTCAATGCAGATGGTTCCTTGAAAGAGGTAGAAATCTATCCAGGTCATAAATACAGCGGTCGCGACCTGATGCACTATACCGGCATGCAGATTCGTACCGCCTTCCAGCAGGACAGCGACCCAGCCGAGAAGGAATATGCCATCGACTACTTCCTGTATCTTTGGTGCGGTCCAGACAGTCCGCTCTTTGACAAGAGCAAGATGGCTACATTTGAGCGCTATTTCGTGGCTGACAAGGAGACCCATAAGGAGGAGAAGGGTTATTACTTCCTCCTACGCGACAACGAGGAGGTGATAGACCATATCATGGATGAGTTTGGCGTTACCGGCCCAAACCGCCACATCATCAACGGCCACGTGCCGGTACGTACCCTGAAGGGCGAGAATCCTATCAAGGCAAACGGCAAGCTGATGGTAATAGACGGTGGTTTCTCCAAGGCATACCACAACGAGACGGGTATCGCCGGCTACACGCTGGTATACCATTCCCGTGGTTTCCAACTGGTACAGCACGAACCGTTTACCAGTACCGAAGATGCCATCAAGCAAGGTACCGACATCAAAAGTACCACCCAGATTGTGGAAATGTCCAACCGCCGTATGCTGGTTGCCGATACCGATATAGGTCAGGAACTCCGTAAACAGGTAGAAGACCTGAAGGAACTTCTGTATGCTTACCGTCATGGCTATATCAAGGAGAAGGAAACAAAGAAAATGTAAGTTCCAGAAAAGATAAGAGGCTGATGCTGTCATCGTTAACCGATAACAACACCAGCCTCTTTTTTATTCAATCGGCTTTATTCATTCAGCCTTTTTTATTCCAATCCAAACAAAGCCTTCAGACCACCGTCTACGCCAGAGAAGCCCATGAAGGCTAGACTGAGGAGAGCGGCTGTAACCATGACGATGGCTACGCCCTGCATACCCTTAGGAATGCGGACCAATGCCTGCTGCTCGCGAATGCCGGCAAAGACAATAAGAGCCAGGGCAAAGCCGAGAGCTGTAGAGAAGGCATAAACCACACTCTCCAAGAGATTGTAGTCCTTCTGGATAACCAGGATGGCTACACCCAGCAC
>ULYQ01046035.1_pt1 | contig 22763 bp, 17 predicted proteins | sample 1962271 | NCBI WGS metagenome assembly ULYQ01 (sample SAMEA4835865, study PRJEB28245) | human gut metagenome | biome: gut microbiome; material: fecal sample | place: Denmark | collected 2008
AACGCGTCAATACGTAACCGCGGAGACGCTTACAACTTTTTTCAGGACGATACATTAGGCGCAGCGCGTAAAGCATTGATACTCAGCAAAATAGCCACTTTCAGAGTTACAAAAGCATCTACTCTGAAAGTGGCTTAACTATTGATAATCAGAGGATTACGCGTTGCGCCCCAACACCACCGTTCTCCGACATATTTCACGTAACCGTTCTCTGGAGCATTCCACGTCAAAGTTATCCACCATATTTCACGTAACCGTTCTCTGGAGCATTCCACATCAAAGTAATCCACCATATCTCACGTAACCGTTCTCTAGAGCATTCCACGTCAAAGTTATCCTCCATATTTCACGTCACCGTTCCCTGGAGCATTCCACGTCAAAGTTATCCACCATATTTCACATCACCGTACCACACCACCGTTCTCCACCATATTCCACATCAAAGTTCCCCGCCACATTCCACATCAAACGTTCTCCGGAGCGCGAAGATATAGTTTCAGTATAGAAGCAGTGGCCGGAGTAACCATGACAGACTCATCGACACGGAAAAAGAACCTACCAGAAACGTAGCCGCAGACGCCGGCCACCCGCACGCCGCGAACCGCATCAGTGCCAATTTTATCCGCCCTTCTCCCCGAAGCTTCACTATCCGAAGCATCACTGGACGAGCCTCCACGCCCCGCCCCCTCGCCTGCCAAACCTGGCAGGACAATAACCAGAGCACGGGACTTTTCTTCAATGCTCAACCTCAGACCTGTAAAGATATCGCTGAGCTTTTTCTTGCCATTGAGCCCGACAGGACGCATCCAGTCCCCATTTTGCCAACCGCGCAACAGGAACGGTAAGGTCAATGCTTCTGACGAAAATGCCGCAATCCCCTCTCGGGCCAATGACTTGGCATCCGCTACCGGGTCCGCGCCTGCTTCGGAAACAGAGACATTGACACGAAAATCATCGAAAACATATTCGCCGGTCGTGCGGACCACCGAGCAGGCCTCGTTCTCGTTTATCACTGGTCCGCCTGTCATCAACGTACCGCGAGACCTGCGGGCCGAGCCTCGTCCGGCCAATCCGCTGTATGACAAGCCGGACCCAACAAAAGAGGACGTGATTGACGCCGAGTCTCGACCGGCCAATCCGAAGCACTCACCCAAGACGTGATTCTCTAACGCAACCGGCGAAGATTCTCCGCCCTGCTTATCAACCCGAGCAGCACCCGGAGCACCACCCTGCTTATCAACTTGAGCACCGCCCGGAGTACCTCCCTGCTTATCAACCTGAGCACCGTTCTGCTTACCTCCCCACTTACCAACGATCACACTGCCCCGCTTACCTCCCTGCACACCGACAGGCGTACCAACCGTCACACCACCCCGCAGATCACCCTGCAGATTAGCCCTATCCCCATGAACATCAGCAAGTTCGCTTATGACAGGGCTCTCCGACACTACCCGAGCGGCCTTTCTGACAATCAAGCACTCCCCTGCCGTAATAAGTTCGTAGCCCGGCGCCTCGAAGACCTTACCGGAAAACGTCTTGCCGCTTTCAAGCAGACGCACCACCGGTTCGAGAAGCCTGTCTCTGAAGCCATACGCTTCCAACAGCCTGTACAGCACATATTTATAATGCTTCAGATGACAAAGCCTTACTGCATTGACACGAAGCAGGTCATCCTTTCCGGCAGGCTCGCAGACACCATCACGCACAGCAATGAAATAATCATCCGCAATCTCATGCACCTCGGAAAAAGCATTCATCTCCCGGGCAAAAGTCGTCAGGAACGACGGATTCAGACTCTCAAAAACAGGGAAGACAAGATGCCTTATACGATTCCTCTTATAGACAGTTTCCGCATTGGTCCTGTCATCATGATACTCCAGAGAGTTGGCAGCCACATATTCCTCAATCTGTTTACGACTGAAAGACAACATCGGCCTCAACAGACGCACACCTGACAATTCATCCCTGGTTACAGGAACTACTGTTTCCACCTGCATACCGGTAATTCCGCGCAGTCCTGTCCCACGCAAAAGATTCAGAATCAATGTCTCCGCATTGTCATTTGCATTGTGTGCGACAGCCACTCCATAGTATCCATTGTCCTTGCACAACGATGCGAACCAGTCATATCTTAGTTCTCTCGCAGCCATTTCAATACTGACACTATGGGCCGAAGCGTACTGCTCCGTATCGAAATCCGCCTTATGGTAACGCACACCGTTCCGCCCGCACCAGGCAGCCACAAGCGCCTCGTCCGAATCACTGTCTTCACCACGGAGATGAAAATTGCAGTGTGCCACAGCAAACCTCCGTCCTGCGGAACTGTTCAGGAACAATGAAGCAAGGCAGACGGAATCAATGCCCCCGCTTACTGCAAGAAGGGCTGTTTCCTTTTCCGGAACCAGCCCCACTATCGTTCTGTCAAATGATTTCTGAATCATCATATTGCCTGTCACCTCGGTCTTGAAGCGATCGTATATGAGAAGCCGAATGCCAATGACTCCTTGAACTGTATCGCCTTACGTCCTTCAGGATATTTCTTCAATGTCTTCTCAGTCTTCACAAGCACTTTGTCGTCATAGATGAGGTTGGTGGTCACTGTCAATGAAAAATACTTGGCGATTTGCCAGTCAAACCTGTTATCCCAGTTCACGCGGATATTCTGCGGCTTGTCGAGATAATCAGAGAACAGCACCAACTGTGAAGTATATTTGAAATTGTCATTGATCTGAAGCTTTCCATCGATCTTTATCTGCGCACCGAACTCGAATCTTGCCGAACGATAAGCTTCACCGGAAGTCTTGGCAGCGACAAAGGCCTCGTAACGTGCTTTCTCATCTCCTACCAGAGCAGCTGCATCAGCACTGGAAAGAGCATCCAGACTCTCGTATTTCTTCTTGAGTTCCATACTGTAGGACTTCCTCAGGCTCGCATCCGTAACGACCACGAAACCTCCGGTAAGAGGAGCGACGTTGACAGTAAGCCATTTGGTAGGAACCCAGTCAATACCGAGCGCTATGTTGGTATAGGCAGGAGCGAAGAAACCGGACTTGAGCTTTCTGCTCTGCTTCCAGTCGGACTTGGCAGGCTCCCAATCGTCCGCAGCACCGGCCGGCTTGGACGGCATAGGATAGTTGTAACTGTTCGAGAACTGCGACTTGAAGTTGAACTGAGCGGAATAGTTCAATGTCTGCAAAGCCTTGTAGCCGAACTTGCCCTCATAATACATACGGTCATCACTCTTCTGTATGAACGGCTTGTCCTCAGAATACAGGAAACCGTAATCGAGCTGAAGTCGGTTGTTGAAGAACAGGTCTTTCTTCTTGTAGTTCGCATTCGCGTCAATGAAAGACTTCAGTGTCACGTTGTTATAACCGCCGGCAGCCCAGTTCGTCAGACTTGTCTGTCCGAAATCCAGTTTCGTAAGAAGGGAATTCGTCCAATATCTCGGTTTAGGTGTCTTGACTACAGCTTCAGGAGCTCCCGCAATCGCCTTGGCAGCCTCTTCAGCAGCCTTTTGCGCATCAGTGACATCCTGTGCATATACAACAGATGTAAATGCCAATGCGGACAAGCACATCAAAAGGATTCTCTTCCTCATAAAATATTCACTAATAAGCGATTGCAAATACAACTCTCTCGTGTGAAGGCTTGCCGGAATAGATATCTACGCCCTCTTCCTTACATACGACGCTATCTACAGGAATACATCTGATGGTAGCCTTGGTTTCATCCTTGATCTTCTGCTCTGTCTCGGCAGTACCGTCCCAGTGGCAGAGCAGGAACTTGCCCTGAGTGATCTTCTCCTTGAACTCCTCCCAGGAATCGCATTTCTCGATACGAGAGTTTCTGAAATCCAACGCCTTCTGATAGATATTATTCTGAATGTCCACGAGCAGGTCCTCGATATACTTGTCAATGCCCTCCAGCGAAACTGTCTTCTTCTCAAGTGTATCGCGGCGGTGTACCTCCACTGTATCATTCTGCAGGTCACGTGCACCGAGGGCAAGCCTTACAGGCACTCCCTTGAGTTCCCATTCAGCGAACTTGAAGCCCGGACGCAATGTGTCACGGTCATCGATCTTCACAGTATGTCCGGCAGCCTCGAGAGCCTTCTTGATTTCATTCATCTTGTCGAGAACGGCATTGTGCTCCTCCTCGCTTCTGTAGATAGGAACCATCACCACTTCGATTGGAGCCAGAGCCGGAGGGAGAACCAGACCGTTGTCATCGCCGTGAGCCATGATGAGCGCACCCATAAGACGGGTGGAAACGCCCCAGGATGTAGCCCACACATACTGCTGCTTGCCTTCCTTGTCGGTGTACTGTACATCGAACGACTTGGCGAAGTTCTGGCCAAGGAAATGTGAAGTACCTGACTGCAGAGCCTTTCCGTCCTGCATCATCGCCTCGATAGTGAGGGTATCCAATGCGCCGGCGAATCTCTCGTTAGGGCTCTTGTGGCCTACAATGACAGGGAGAGCCAGATAGTTGCGGGCAAAGTCAGCATAGACATGGACCATCTTCACTGCCTCTTCCTGAGCCTCCTGTGATGTAGCGTGAGCCGTGTGGCCTTCCTGCCAGAGGAACTCCGCGGTACGGAGGAACAGACGGGTACGCATCTCCCATCTGACGACATTGGCCCACTGGTTGCACATGATAGGAAGATCCCTCCATGATTTGATCCAGTTCTTGTATGTACTCCAGATAATGGTCTCGGACGTCGGACGCACTATCAGTTCTTCTTCAAGTTTCGATGACGGATCCACTACCACGCCATTGCCTTCAGGGTCATTCATAAGCCTGTGATGTGTCACTACCGCACATTCTTTCGCAAAGCCTGCGACATGCTCAGCCTCACGACTGAAGAAAGACTTGGGAATGAACAACGGGAAATAAGCATTGACTGCGCCTGTTTCCTTGAATTTCGAGTCCAGCACGTGCTGCATCTTTTCCCATATAGCATAGCCATAAGGCTTGATTACCATACATCCCCTTACAGGTGACTGCTCTGCAAGGTCCGCTTTAACTACCAGGTCGTTATACCACTGAGAGTAGTTGTCTGACCTTTTGGTTATCTGATCTGCCATCTTTTGTTAGTTTATTTTATTTTTTGGTTTCTTTATGCAATAACATTCATATATTTGCATTTAACATGCGAGCATCGGCGAGGTATGAATATTGCAGACATACCATCGCTGCAATGCAGCGCACAAAGATACAAATTATTTATATAACTAGGAGGTCCGATTATGAAAACAAACATCTTGGTTCTTTCCGGAGCATTCCTGGCATTGGCCGGTTGCGGTTCCGCATCGCAATACGCTTCAAGCCAGCAATATCAGGACGGATTCTACAGCAGACCTGCTAAAACCGAAACTAAAGCGGATGTTCTTGCGTCCCGCAACAAAGTAAACGAACTCGTAAAGGAGACGGAGAACTCGACATTGTTCCTCAAGGCAGGAGAAACAGACACGCTGTTCATTCCGGAAAACACTTCAGCCACATTGAAGTTCAACAAACAGGACAACAGCACCGTAGTCACTGTCACCAACACACCTGCATATTCACTGTACCCTGACGGATTCGCAGCAGGATATGCGGCAGGATGGGCATCATCATATTGGCCTGGAACATATTGGGGCTCATGGTATTACCGCCCTTATTGGTCAAGCTGGTACTGGGGCGCGGATCCTTGGTACTACTCAAGCATATGGTGGGACGACTGGTACTGGAGAGACCCGTGGTACAATCCATGGTACTGGGGACGTCCAGGCTACTACGGCTGGGGCTACAGCTGGTACCACGACCCGTGGTATTACCATCACCATCATTATTACCATGACCACTGGTGCGGTCCTTGGTACGACCATGGCTTCGGACACGGAAGGGACAGTTACTACTATGGCAACAGAGGCCTGACCGAAAGCAGCAGAGGAAACGGAATGGGCGTAGCATCTTCCACAGTCAGAAGAAATGCCGGCTCGTCATCATCAGTCAGGAGAGCCTCCGGCACCGCGACGACATCGACAAGAGGCAATGACATGTCAATGACTTCTGTCAGAAGGGTTTCAGCTTCCAGTGTACGCACTTCAAGTGGCTCGGCAAGCGGCACGGCGGTACGCAGCGCATCTTCCAGCCAGTCGATCCGCACAAGTTCTTCCGCAGGACAGGCGGTAAGAAGTTCAGCATCCAGTCAGGCAGTACGCAGCAGCTCAAGCCAGGCGGTACGCAGCGCGGCTTCCGGACAGTCCGTCCGCACGAGCACCTCAGGCAACACCGCTTACAGAACGTCCGGCACATCCGGAGTAAGGTCAGCCGGCACGTTTTCAAGTGCTTCCTCATCTAACAGGACAGCATCCGCACCTGCTTACAGAAGGGCTGCCACAAGCCATTCTTCCGGTCAGTCATCAGGCTCAAGCTACAGGAGTTCATCTTCTTACGGAAGTTCCGGCAGTTCCTACGACTATGGAAGCGGAAATTCAGGCTCGTCATACAGAAGTTCGTCAAGCAGCTCCTCATACAGGAGTTCTTCCAGCAGTTCGTCATACCGCAGCTCGTCAAGCAGCTCATACAACAGCGGTTCCTCATACCGCAGTTCATCCAGCGGCTTCTCAGGCGGAGGATATTCCGGTGGAGCATCCCGCTCAAGCGGAAGTAGCGGCGGCAGTGTAAGAAGAAGATAATTTAGAAACCTGAAATAGATATGAAGATGAAAAAGATTATTCCGTTGACGCTGCTTGCGGCAGTCTCGGTCAATGCTGCGGCTCAGAACGTCCAGGACGCTCTGAGATTCAGCGAGAACAATTACTACGGCACAGCGCGCTCCATCTCCATAGGCAATGCGTTCACCGCACTGGGAGGAGATCTGGGTTCCATAAACCTCAACCCTGCCGGCTCGGCCGTGAACAGCTTTTCACAGATCACGTTCACCCCGAACGTCAGCATCGTGTCCACCACGAGCGATTACAATGCAATGCCTTCACAGTCAACGGCATACGGCAGCACCCTGAACAACAGTTCAGCCAGGTTCACACTGCCTAACGTCGGTTTTACCCTCAATTTCGACACCAATGCCAGACGCGGGCTGAAAAGAGTGACATTCGGATTCATTGCCAATGCCACAGCAAACTACCTGGACGACATGGCGGCAGGCGGACGAAACACAGCCACATCCTATGCTGGTTCATTGGCTTCAATGATGACCGGCGTAAACTCCAGCCTCCTGAACGGGGAAAACGGATATTACGGCAATGCCAATGTTCCATGGAATCAGGTAACTGGCTGGCAGTCCGGAATGGTGTCCACCTATGGCTCTGCGAATGACAAGTACATAGGCGCGACCGAGAAACTCATTGACGACGGAAAAGGCGGACAGACCATTCAGCTCGCTGACGCCATCGACCAGCTTTACGGACGCAGGTCCCACGGCAACAAGTATGATCTGCTGTTCAATGTCGGCCTCAACATTTCTGACAGGGTTTATATCGGAGGAAACTTGGGTATCGTGTCCATGGACTATACCAGAAACGAGTACTTCAAGGAAATCGCAGTGGATCCTGACAAATTCGGCGTCGAATTCGACAATGGTTCCGGCGGCGTTTCCAAGACATATTTCAACAGCCTGAGATACAGATACTCATACGACATGCAGGGCGGAGGCGTCTATGCCAAATTCGGTATAATCGCTGTCCCTATCGACGGGCTCCGCATAGGTGCGGCCATCCAGACTCCTACAGCAAACTGGATAACGGAACATTGGCAGCACGCCGGAGAGACCTGGTACCAGAGCAACGTGTTCGATGCCAATGCGACATCTCCTAAGGGTGAATACAAATACAAATTCGTATCACCGTTCAGAGCCAATTTCGGTGTAGCCTACACATTCGGCGGTTGGGGTCTTGTCAGTGCCGACTATGAGATCTGCGACTACAGCACGATGAAATTCAAGGAAACCGACACTAACGACAACACCGTTTTCGACAATGGCGTAAACCGTGACATCAAGAACTTCACCGGAGCAGCACATGCATTGAGACTCGGTGCTGAAGTCAAACCTGTTCCGCAGTTCGCTATAAGGGCAGGCTACAACTTCACTTCCTCTCCGGAGAGATATATTGACGACCTCACCGGCAAGAAGATGACTCCTAAGGCCTACAAGCACTCGCTTGCTGCCGGAGTGGGATATTCATCCAAAGGTTCATTCTTCTGCGACCTCGCTTTCAGATGGACAAAGAACCCTTACGAGTACGTATATCCATATGACTCCTACATTGACGGTGAATTGTCTCCTGAAATCAGGAACAGAGCCAGGTTCTACGATGTAGTCGCCACCTTCGGATGGAGATTCTAAAATGATTCGGGGATTTATTTCAGCCTCTTGAGGTAAGAGATGGAATCCGGACCTTCATTGAACAAGAGGTCCATGACGGACAAATCTGATATGAAGCCATACTTCAGGGAAAAGACCTGCCAGTATGGCTTTTTCAGTCCCAGACGCTCAAGTATGTCATTCTGCCGCTTCGGGTGGATTACGCCACGCAGGTCACGGCCATATACCGTGCTGCCATGCGGCGTAAACTCCTCCGTGAAACGGATGTCCGCCTCTATACCAGTCTTCTTCAGGAAGAACCGGAGCAGGTCAATGTTCAGGTCGAAAAGGAATTCGTGTTGCCTGTCCAGAATGGCGAACAGCTCGTCCTTGTAATAGTCAAACCACGGAGAAGATTCGTAGGCGGACACGATAGCCCGCTTCATCCTCATCAGCCACGGCTTGCTCCAGTCGATTCTCAGTTTCCTGACAGGAAGCGCATAAGTGCCGTTTTCATGCACAATAGGCACGGAAAGAGCCTCCACACCACCTGCAGCATATATCCGGCAACGGTTGCGGTAAGTCTGTTTCTGATAATTCTCACAGGCCTCTATATAGACAATTGCCGGCACATACGAATTTACCCCGTCAGATGACAGGGTAAACTCTTCAGCTATTGCCGCCACATAGGATACAGGCGGAAAGAAAGCCATGTCCAAAAGCATTGACATAACTAGTCGATATCGCCTTTCTCTCCTGATGTATTGGCTCTTACGATACCACGCTTGGAAGAACGGATGAAGTTCAATATGGTGGTCTTCTCCTCTGAATCAGGGAAACCGGCCTCAACCTTGGAGCAGCCGTCAGAGATATTGTATCCCTGGAAATAGATGGTATCGTAGATATCCTTGATATTTCTTACAGTCTCTGCCGAGAATCCTCTTCTGCGGAGTCCGACAATGTTCACACCGGCATAGCAGATAGGATCACGACCGCACATTGCGTAAGGAGGGATGTCCTTGTTGATCTTGGACATGCCGCCGACCATTGCGTGGCAGCCGATCTTGGTGAACTGATGCGCTTTCGCACCACCACCGATGATAGCCCAGTCATCGACCTCCGTTTCTCCGGCGATGCCGACGTAACTTACAAGGATACAGTGATTTCCGACATGACAGTCGTGAGCTATATGTACATAGGACATAATCAGAGTATTGCTGCCGACCTTGGTAATGCCCTTGCCGCTTGCCTTGGTTCCACGATTGATGGTCACGCACTCACGTATAGTAACATTGTCACCGATCTCCACATAGGTAACCTCACCTTCGAACTTGAGGTCCTGAGGCACTGCGCCTACGACAGCTCCCGGATACACTTCGCAATTCTTGCCCATTTTCACATAAGGGAAAATGACTGCGTGAGGATGTATCTTGCAACCGTCGCCAATCTGTACATTCTCATCAATGAATGCGTAAGGTCCTACTTCTACATTGTCGCCGAGTACGGCCTTAGGACTTACTGTAGCCAATGGATGTATCTTATTCATAATTTATTTGGTTTTATTCAGGAGGGCTCTCAGAGCCTTCGCAGCATTAGTATTTATCGTGTGTCCAGGTTTGAAAGCGGTGATTTCAGCATTGAGATAACCGCCTGCAAGCCTCATGTCTCCTATCATGTCCAGAAGTTTGTGACGGCCGCATTCGTTCGGGAAATGCAGTTTCAGATTGCTCAGATAGCCTTCCGGGGTAACGCCCAGCTTAGGCTGGTTGAACAGGTCTGCCATACGTCCCACCTGCTCGTCAGTAACCGGATGCTCCACAATCACGATGGCATTGTCCACATCACCTCCCTTCACCAGATTGTTCGCAAGGAGGAACTCGACCTCATGGAAGAACACGAAAGTGCGGCAAGGGCCGATTTCAGATGCATAATCCTTTGACAAGTCCCATGCGGCAGACTGCACGCCGAGCACTCTGGAATTGAAATCCACCGTAATATCGTAGGAAGGAGCGGCAGCAGGTTTGATTTTCACCCAGGAACCTGTCTTCTCGTCCTTGATTTCTATTTCATCAGGAATGTCAATGAACTGTCTATCAGCATCCTGCTCGACCAGACCGGCCTCAGAAAAGGCCTTTACATACGGCTGGGCGCTGCCGTCCAGAATAGGGACCTCGACATTGTTCAGCTCGACTACGGCATTGTCAATGCCCATTCCGGTCAATGCCGACATCAGATGCTCTATCGTGGAAACTGAAGCTTCTCCTTCAGATATGGTAGTACTCCTCGCCGTGCTGGATACGTTCTCGGCCAATGCCCTGACTACGGCTCCCTCTCCAAGGCCTGTTCTTCTGAAAACAATTCCTGTATTCTCCGGAGCGGGATTTACCGTCATCTCAGCAATTCTTCCAGTATGAAGACCTTTTCCCTGGAAACTGCAGGAGGCTTTAAGTGTTTTTTGCTTCATCAAATTATCTTTTAATCACGCAAATATACTAATTATTCTTTTCCCTGCTGACGGAATATAGCATAACTGCGCATATAGTTCTTTATAGGAATGGCTGGTGAACCCAAGAGCACCTGACCTGATTTCTTCACATTGCCGATGACGCCGGCCTGAGCCGCAATAGTCGTATTGTCAGCTATTTCAATGTGTCCTGCGATACCCACCTGGCCTGCCAGAATACAGTTCTTGCCGATTTTTGCTGAACCGGCGATGCCGCACTGCGCCGCCATAACTGTATTGTCACCGATTACGACATTGTGCGCAATCTGGCAGAGGTTGTCGATTTTCACGCCGTTGCCGATGATGGTGGACTCCATCTCGGACTTGTCAATGGTGGTACCGGCTCCGATCTCCACATTGTTGCCGATAATCACATTGCCGATGTGCTCGATCTTCTCCCAGGTGCCGTCAGGCTGAGGCGCATTTCCGAATCCGTCCGAGCCGATCACAGCGTTTGAATGGATGATGACATTGTCACCGATGACCATTCCCGGATAGATGCTTACGCCAGGGTAAATGATGCAGTGTGAACCGATTACGGTATTGTCACCGATATATACGTTTTCATATATCTTGGTATAGTCTCCGATGACAGCATGATGTCCCACGTAGGAATGGCTGCCGAGATATACCTTCTTGCCGAACTTGGTGGTGAGGAACCAGGATGAGCGGAAGCCCCTGTGTCTGCGGTCCGTACGCTTCTGGGTAGCCACATACTTGAGAAGTTCCGCAACTGCAGTGTACGCATCAGCAACACGGATCATGGTGCAGCTGACTTTTTCCTTAGGCTCGAATGTGGAATTCACAAGCAGGATGCTGGCCTTGCAGGTATATACATAATGTTCATACTTAGGATTTGCATAGAAGCACAATTGACCTGATTTTCCGTGCTCTATCTTGGCGAATGAAGTCACCTTCACTTCCGGGTCCCCGTCCACGGTTCCCCTCAAAACTTTGGCCAGCTGTTTGGCTGAAAATTCCATATTCTCAAACTATTATATTCAACGTATTTCACATACCAAATCCGGTACGACGCAACATCTGCTTTGCAAAGTAAACACATTTACATTACTTTAGCAAGAAAATCGCGTTGTTCATATTTTTTAAGGAAATTCGGTTATTATGGAAATTTTGATTACCTTTGCAAAGTGAGATGAGATAGGGGACGGATGCGTCTCCTATCTTTTTTTAAGAAAGCTTAGAATAATATGATAAGTAAAGAGCTGATTTACAAAGAGATGACTAAGACAGTGGAAGCGCGTGGATGTTTCATTACCGATGTTTCCATCAGCAGGGACAATGACATTGTCATAGCCATTGAATCGGAAAACGGCACTGTGGAAATGGATGACTGCATCGCGGTAAATGACAGTTTTCTCTCGATTTTCGACCAGGAAAAGGAAGACTATTCACTTACTGTGACTTCTGCAGGGCTTGACCAGCCGTTCAAGATTCTCAAGCAGTACATCAAGGCTGTCGGTTCCAAAGTAGAGACATTGACAAGAGACGGAAAGAAACTTGTCGGAACACTGGAAAGCGCTGACGAGAAAGGCTTTACGCTTGCCTACGAGGTAAAGGAGGCTGTCCCTGGAAAGAAAAAGAAGGAGCTTGTCAGACACGTGGACACTTTCGCTTACGAGGACGTGAACAGCGTCACTCCGCACATTGAATTCGAATAGAAAAAAAATATAAAAAACAATAACTGTTATGGAAGAAGAAAAGCTCGACCTCAAGGCAGCCTTCGCGCTGTTCAAGGACGAAAAACACATTGACCGCCCGGTGATGATGGGTGTGCTGAAGGATGTGTTCATGACCCAGTTGGCAAAGACTTTCGGCTCTGCTGACAATTTCGACGTCATCATCAATGTCGATAAGGGAGACTGTGAGATCTACCAGAATCTCGAAGTGGTGGAGAACGTGGAGAATCCCAACACTCAGATTGCACTTGCAGAAGTGAACAAGAACGGAGACGACTACGAACTCGGCGAGACCTTCACCAGAAAAGTGGAGCTCAAGGATTTCGGAAGACGAGGCATCCTCAATATCAGACAGAACCTTCAGGGAAGGATCATGGATATAGAGAAGGCCAACCTCTATAACAAGTACACTGACAAGATCGGTGAGATTTTTACCGGAGAGATCTACCAGACATGGGCAAAAGAGGTGCTTATCCTCGATGAGGACGGAAATGAGCTCAGACTGCCTAAGTCAGAGCAGATCCCGGGTGAGCATTTCAAGAAGAACGACACTGTACGCGCCATCATCAAGAGCGTGGAGATGAAGAACAACACGACTCCTTACATTGTCCTTTCCAGAACATCAAACGAATTCCTCAAGAAGCTTTTCGAGCAGGAAGTTCCGGAAATCTATGACGGACTCATCACCATAAAGAAGGTAGTCCGCATACCTGGCGAAAGGGCCAAGGTCGCTGTGGAGTCCTATGATGACAGAATCGATCCTATCGGAGCCTGCATCGGTGTCAAGGGTGCACGTATCATCGGTATCGTAAGGGAATTGAGAAACGAGAACATCGACGTTCTCCAGTGGACCAACAATACCCAGCTCCTCATCCAGAGGGCATTGAACCCGGCGAAGATTTCATCTATCGACATGGGTACGGACGAGAACGACAAGATCAAGGTATTCATGCTTCCTGACGAGGTGAAGAAGGGTATCGGTAAGGGCGGATGCAACATCAAGCTCGCCGGAATGCTTGTTGACCGCGAAATCGAGGTATGGCGTGAGGTGCCGAAGGAAGACGAGGCTGAGGATGATGAGGACGTACTCCTCACTGAGTTCAGCAACGAAATCGACCCATGGGTCATCGAGAGGCTGCAGTCCATCGGATGTGATACGGCCAAGAGCGTACTGGCTCTGGATCCTGAGGACATCGCCAAGCGCGCTGACCTGGAAGACGAGACCGTGGAGGATGTGATGAACATTCTGCGCGCTGAATTTGAAGAAGAATAGTTAAATAAAAGGGGTTTATATGGCAGAAATCAGACTAAACAAACTGACAAGAGAATTCAATGTGGGACTTCAGACATTGGTGGATTTCCTGAAAGCGAAAGGCGCCGATGTCGAGATGAATCCTAATGCCAAGGTGTCGGACGAGTTCATTCCTGAGCTTCAGAAGGCCTTCGGCGGGGATGCCAAGGCGAAGGACGAGTCAGAGCGTGTTCAGATTAAGATAAAGGAAATCATTGAAAAGGGTTCCAAGAAGAAAGAGGACGAGGAAGAAGAGGCTGCAGGTGGAAGCACCGTCATCATCAGAGGAACATCAGGAAGTGGTTTCACGAAGGAGGAACCTGTACAGAAGCCTGTAGAGGAAGCTCCGAAGGAGGTAAAACCGGCGGTGGAAGAGACGGCTGCACCTGAAGTCCAGGAAGCGCCGAAAGTCCATACAGTTCCGGAACCTGTCGCAGAGACCAAGCAGACAGAGGTTCCGCAGCAGGTGGAAGAAGCTCATGCTGAACCAGTTGTAGAGGTTAAGCCAGCCGCTGAACTGAAACCTTCAGAGGAAGTTGCGCCTCAGCACAGCGAGCCTGTAGAAGTAAAACCTAATGAAGAAGTCGAGCTGCCAAAAGTTGCAGAGCCTACCGACCAAACCCCTTCGGAACAGGCTCATGCGAACCAGCTCAAGAAGGCTGACATCAAGAAAGGCGACAAGACTCAGAATCAGAAAGAGTTCAATCCTAAGGTGGACAAGGCCAAACTCAAGGCCGAGCACAAACTCCAGAAGGCTGCTTCCAGCAATGACGAAGATGAGCCTGTTTCTACCGGAGGCCTGAAGATTGTGGGCAAAGTGGACCTGTCCAAATTCGAAGCTCCCAAGAAGAGCAAGAACAAGAGGGAACGCATTGCCAAAGGCGGAAGCGAGAGAGTCGATGTGAACAAGATTGACGGCAACGACAAAAAGGACGGCAACAAGAAAAACCGTCAGGGCAATGCCGGTGGTCAGAACAACGGTCAGAACAATGGCAAGAAGGATTTCCGTCAGGGCGGCAACAGCCAGCCAGGACAGGGAAAACGCCGCAGAGACCGTGGCAATGACAGGTTCAAGCCTGCTATGACAGAAGCCGAGCAGGAGGAGATGCAGAAGGAAATCCAGAAGCAGGTGAAAGAGACCTACGCAAGGATGAACGACAGCAAGTCCAAGAACAATTTCGGTGCAAAACACAGAAAGGAGAAGAGGGAGCTCGCTTCCCAGAAACTTCAGGAGGAGATGGCTCAGGAGGCTGCTGAGAAGAAGATTCTCAAGGTAACTGAGTTCGTTACTGTCAATGACCTCGCGACCCTCATGAACAACACTCCTGTAAACAAAGTCATCGAGGCCTGCTTCAGTCTCGGTCTCATGGTGTCAATCAACCAGAGACTTGATGCAGAGGCACTTGTGCTTGTCGCAGAAGAGTTCGGATACAAGGTGGAATTCGTCACTGCAGACATTCAGAATGAGATCAATCAGGAGAATGACGAGCCGGAGAACGAGGCGGACCTCGTGACAAGACCTCCGATCATCACCGTGATGGGACACGTCGACCATGGTAAGACATCTCTCCTCGACTATATCAGGCAGACCAATGTGATCGCAGGCGAGGCCGGAGGTATCACACAGCACATCGGTGCATACAACGTGGTACTCCCCGACGGACGCAGAATCACATTCCTCGACACTCCTGGTCACGAGGCCTTTACAGCCATGCGTGCCCGTGGTGCTCAGCTCACCGACCTGGCAATCATCATTATCGCCGCCGATGACGCGGTCATGCCACAGACAGTCGAGGCCATCAACCACGCACAGGCGGCAGGTGTTCCTATGGTATTCGCTATCAACAAGATAGACAAACCGGGCGCTCAGCCGGAGAGAATCCGCCAGCAGCTCGCTCAGATGAACATACTCGTAGAAGATTGGGGTGGAAAATACCAGTGCCAGGAGATTTCGGCCAAGAAGGGTCTCAATGTGGATAAACTCCTCGAGAAAGTCCTTCTCGAAACTGACCTCATGGACCTCAAGGCGAACCCTAAGAAACTTGGTGTCGGTACAGTCATCGAGTCGTCTCTGGACAAGGGCCGCGGATACTTGGCGACAATCCTTGTGCAGGACGGAACAGTCCACACCGGCGACATGATGCTCAGCGGATGCTACTACGGACGTGTAAAGGCCATGTTCAATGAGCGTGGACAGAAGGTAGAGACAGCCGGTCCTTCAACTCCTGTTTCCATTCTCGGTCTCAACGGAGCTCCGAGCGCAGGTGACAAGTTCAATATCATGAACGACGAGAAGGAGGCCAAGGCTATCGCCAACAAGCGCGAGCAGCTTATCCGAATCCAGGGCATCAAGACCCAGAAGCATATGACTCTCGAGGAAATCGGTCGCCGTATCGCCATCGGAAACTTCAAGGAACTCAATATCATCGTCAAGGGTGACGTGGACGGTTCAGTGGAGGCACTCTCAGATTCATTGATCAAACTCTCTACCGAAGAGGTTCGTGTCAATGTCATCCACAAGTCAGTGGGTGCAATCTCCGAGTCCGATGTCATGCTGGCCACTGCATCCGATGCGATCATCATCGGTTTCCAGGTACGTCCTTCTGCTGATGCAAGAAACCTCGCAGAGAAAGAGGGTATCGAAATCCGTCTCTACTCCATCATCTACGATGCCATCAATGAGGTTACTGACGGTATCGAGGGTATGCTTGAACCTGAGAAGAAAGAGGAAGTTACTGCAACTGCAGAGGTTAAGCAGACCTTCCACATTTCCAAGGTCGGAACGATTGCCGGCTGTCTTGTCAAGGACGGCAAGATGACTGCCAAGAGCAAGGTACGTCTTATCCGTGACGGCATCGTGGTCTATACCGGTGAACTTTCATCTCTCAAGCGCGGCAAGGATGACGCAAAAGAGGTCATGACCGGAATGGAATGCGGTATCGGTATCGACAAGTACAATGATATCAAGCCTGGCGATGTCATCGAGGCATTCCAGATTGTCGAGATCAAGAGGACGCTGTAAAGCTTTCGCGCATAATTTGAAAAACACCTGGTGCAGGAAATTGCATCAGGTGTTTTTTTATCAAACAAAGATTGACGGCATCCCAGTCATCGGTCTGTCCCAGATACCTTTACGGCTTTCTTCAACTGGCAGTCGGATGCGTCCTTTGATGCCATGAATACATATTTTCCGGGATCGGTTTCCCAGCTGGACGTTTTCTCGTTATATGAAGCGAGACTGCTTTCAGCAATATGGATCGTCACAGTACAGCTCTCTCCAGGAGCGAGTTCTTTGGTTTTGGCAAAGCCTTTCAGTTCTCTCTCAGGCTTGTCAAGTTCACCCTTCGGGGCCTTCACATAAAGCTGTACGACGTCTTTTCCATTGACTTTTCCGGTATTTGTCACTGTCACCTGTACGTCCCAGCCGTCTCCGGCAGACTCGACCTTCATATCCTTGAAATCAAATGTGGTATAGCTAAGTCCGAATCCGAAAGGATAGGCCACCGCTTTAGGAGCAAATGTATTGAAATACCTGTAGCCCACATAGATACCTTCTTCATACTCGGTAAAGTCAATGTTCCTGACGGTGTGCAACGGAAGTTTCCTGTCGGTCAGCTGACGATAGTATGAATAGTTGAACGGCTTGTCGGCAAAAACCTGAGGGAAATTCTTTGCAGTCGGCTCCAGCGCATACTCCGTAGAAATTGTCGCAGGAAGATGTCCGCTCGGATTTACCTCGCCGCTCAGGACGGATGCCACGGTATTGCCGCCTTCCTGTCCAGGCTGCCAGCACAATACGACTGCATCCACATTGTCCTGCCATGACGTCATTTCCACAAGTCCGCCGACATTGAGAATGACCGTCACTTTCTTGCCCTCCGCATGGAACGCTTCGGAGACTTTGGAAATCAATTCCTTCTCCCTGTCAGAAAGGAGATAGCTGTGATAGTAGTCCCTGTCCTTTCCTTCACCGAAGACACGGCCGATCGTAATCACGGCGTCATCGGCATTGGCGGCAGACTTGACAATGAGTTCTTCAGGAACCACCTCGATTGCCCTTTCCCTGTCAACGAACCACTTTTTGCCCTCGTTCATCGTCTTGCATCTCAACGCTTCAGCCTTCATATAATCCTGGTAGAAGGCATCCAGTTCAGGCTCAAGACGGAAACCGGCATTGGAAAGTCCGCTCATGAAGTCCACCACATAAGGCCTGTTCACGTCGCCGGAACCGGTACCGCCTGCGATGAAATCATAAGATGTTATGCCGAAGAGAGCTATTTCATTGTCCTTGGACATCGGCAGTGCTGCGGAATTGTTTTTCAAGAGCACAACTCCCTCATCAGCAACCTTTTTGCACACTTTGGCGTGGGCTTTGAGATCAGGCGCCTCTGACGGTTCATAACCCTTGAACTTCGGAGTTTTGATGACCAGTTTGAGGATTCTGGTCACCGTCCTGTCCACGTCTTCCATACTCAGGCTGCCGTCCTTGATGGCGCTCAGGAGATTGATATAGCGCGAGTCACGTCCAGGCTGTATCATCTCGTTTCCGGCACGGACTATGGCAGCATCATCGTAACCGCCGTTCCAGTCGGTCATCACCGCACCTTCAAAGCCCCATTCACCACGAAGGATATCGGTCAGGAGCCTCTTGCTCTCGGCGGCATGTTCCCCGTTGATGAAGTTGTATGATGTCATGATGGTCCACGGCTGCGACTCGCGGACTGCTATCTCGAAGTTCTTGAGATAGATTTCCCTTAACGCGCGCTCGGAAACGATGGCATTGTTGGCCAGACGGTTAAGTTCCTGATTATTGACAGCAAAATGCTTCAGCGAGGTTCCCACTCCATTGGACTCGATTCCGTTGATCATTGCCGCCGCCATTTTGCCCGACAGCAGCGGGTCTTCGGAATAGTACTCGAAATTCCTTCCGCAGAGCGGATTCCTATGTATGTTGGCGCCTGGGGCAAGCAGGATGTCCACTCCATATTCGAGGACTTCATTGCCCATATTCCTTCCGGCTTCCTCGACGAGCTCCGGATTCCATGTGGAAGAAAGCATTGTGGCAATCGGATAACCGGTACAATAGAATGTCCGGGTATCGCCTTTTCGTTTTGGTGCAATGCGAAGGCCGGCAGGACCGTCAGCAAGGACTACTGTAGGAATGCCGAGTCGGGGAATGCCGTTGATCACGCCTGCCGCTCCCGGAACGCCGGTGTTGGTAAAGCCGATTCCATTGAAACTGGCAGCTCTTCCGCCGATTATAATGGTGCACTTCTCTTCCGGCGTCATGGCTGCCACGACCTCCGGAATATTGTCCTCACGAAGTTGCAGCGGCACATCCGCCAATGCTGACAGCGCTGAAACTGCGAAAAGTGCTGTAAGCAATAAACATTTCATCATAATTGATTTTAAAAAAAACAACATACGCCCACTTTTATGTGGGACAATATCGGCTAGTCCTCCGGGACATATTCGAGAATGTCGCCGGGCTGACAGTCGAGGGCGCGGCAGAGGGCCTCCAGAGTAGAGAAACGGACCGCCTTGGCCTTGCCTGTCTTAAGAATGGAAAGATTCGTGGCGGAGATACCGACCTTCTCAGCCAGTTCTCCGCTCGACATCTTCCTGCGAGCCAACATTACATCTATGTTAACTGTAATCGGCATAATCGTTATTCAGTAGCCTCCCCTTCTGCCGGAGACTGTGGCTTCACTTCTGCTCCCTTGAGATAGCTCGGAAGATTCATACCTGCCATCTTGAACAGCTCGTCAAGCGGCGGAACAGACTGCATCATACCGGAGATGAAATTGGCAGTGGACGTCTTGCCGTCACCCTTGCCGTTTCCGTCCCATACGGTAACTTTGTCGATCTTGATGCCCTTGACTGCCTCAACCTGAGTCTTGACAAGTTCAGGAAGCTTATCCGCGATAAGCATGAGCACAGCCTTCTGTGCATCACCTTCAGCAGCATTGACAAGCCTCTGGAAACCATCAGCCTGCTTGGTAAGAATTTCTTCGATACCCTTCGCCTGGGCAGCCATCTTCGCGTAAATCGCATCAGCCTCACCCTGAGCTGTCCTGCGCAGCTTTTCTGCTTCAGCCTCGGCGTCAATGATGGCCTTTTCCTTCTCAATCTGGGCAGGAACCACAATGTTAGCCTGCTGGGTAGCCTGCTCTCTGGCAGCACGCGCAAGCTCGGCACTCTGCTCTGCCTTATATGCCTCTTCCATCGCCATAGCGGCCTGGACCTTTTCCGCTGCTATAGCAATTCTTGCAGCTTCAGCCTCCTTTTCACGTCTGACCGCATCTGAATTGGCGATTGCAATCTTGGAATTGTTCTCACCTTCGACTGCCTTTGCATTGGCATCAGCAGTGGAAATTCTGGTGTCGCGGACGGTCTCGGCAATGCGGATATCCTTGTCCCTGTCAGCCTCTGCCTTACCGATCTCACCGAAACGGTTCTGCTCGGCAACGCTCTTCTTGGCATCATTTATAGCCTTGGCAGCTGCCTCCTTTCCGAGAGCCTCGATGTAGCCGGACTCGTCGCGGATATCGGTGACATTCACATTGATAAGCTTCAGACCGATTTTGCGGAGCTCCGCCTCGACATTGGTGCTGACATTGGCGAGAAACTTGTCGCGGTCGGAGTTGATCTCCTCGATGTCCATGGTCGCGATGACGAGTCTGAGCTGTCCGAAGAGGATATCGGTGGCGATGTTCTGGATATTCTCGATGGTGAGACCGAGCAGACGTTCAGCCGCATTGGTCATATTGTCAGGCTCAGTGGAGATACCGACAGTGAAGCGGCAAGGCACATCCACACGGATATTCTGCTTGCTGAGCGCATTGGTAAGATTGCATTCGATGGAAATCGGAGTAAGATCCAGGAAAGAGTAGCTCTGGAAAACAGGCCAGATGAACGATGCACCTCCGTGAATACACTTGGCAGATGAAGCACCTCCGTTCTTGTTTCTTCCTGTTTTTCCGTAGATTACGAGAATCTTGTCAGACGGACAACGCTTGTAGCGGTGGAGTATTGCGGACAATGTGACGATAAGCACGACTACCGCAATCGCAATGATGATAATTATTTCCATATCACAATGAATTAGGTATTATTATAGTGTCAAATTATAAGCGGCTCCAAGGGTTCCACGAGCAATGTACTGGAATCCACTACTTCCACGACCTTTATCTGAGCTCCTGTAGGAATTGAATCACAGTCAGTTACGGCATCATATTCACGCACGGCGCCATTGATGGTTATCTGAACTTTTCCGGTCCCGCGTCTCTCCCCCGGAATAGTCAGATAGACCTTTCCGTGACATCCGGCCGCAGATTTATAGACATTGATATTCCCCGACTGCTGCATTCCGGCCAGCCACTTGAACATCAGCATCACGACAGTGACAAGGGCCACGCCGACAACGAACGCCAGAAGCAGGACCAATGCTTCAGAACCGAACTTGCCATGCATCAGTATGGCCGTCCAGCTGAACCCGAGGAAGAAATTCACCAAGTTCCTGAAAGTGAACAGGTTCATCGAAGGATCCCCGTCAAAGTCCGGATGCATATCCAGGCCACCGCCGAAATCCGGGTCAATGTCGCCGCCCAAGTCGGTGTCCGAGTCAATGCCGACAAATGTAAGTATGCTCTGGATAATAAAAGTCAATGAAGTGGCTATGGCGATGCACCATAGAATCTTCATGAACAAGTCAAGCGAAGTCCACCATTCTGTAATCATAGTTAATAATGTTTCGGGACAATGTCCCAGGTTGTTTCCGCTAATATAAAAACAATTTTACGAATATCGATAAATTTTCTACCAAATTCGTAAAGATTTCACCTTTTCAATGATTTTTTTACAAGCCCGGTGGGTGGTGGGCCGCCGGAGGTCCGCTTCGCTCATCCCATCAGGCTGGTGCCTGACACCCGTTCACAAGGCCGATGTTGTTTGACGCACCCTTCAAGTTGCTGTGTATCAAACATTTAACCGAAATCAGAGTTATGGTTTTCACAACTCTGAAAATACCTAAAGCGCTGATAGTCAATGGTTTACAGGTTGCGCTCCTTGTTCAATATCGGTAAACTTTTTTCAGGACTAGACACCATCTCAGATCCTATGCTTCGCATCTGGATAGAGTCGGAGAAAATCTGTTAGCGGGGCCATCGGCTGGACGCGGCACACCCGAGTTGTTGGTACAACGATTATTTTATTGGCATAATTTCATCAAAATAATTATATTTGCATAAAAAAACACGTGAATATGGAAACGAATCCCTTTATTTTGACAAGCCGGATTCCTGAGCAGTATTTCTGCGACAGGATTGCCGAAACGGATAACATTCTCAAATGCATTGACAATCAGGAGAACATTGTGCTTACGGCAAGACGGCGCATCGGCAAGACCGGACTGATCAATCATTGCTTCGACGTAGAGCGCATAAGGCAGAACTACTATGAAATTTCCATTGATATTCTGCACACGGCATCGCTTAAGGAATTTGTCCAGGAGCTTGGCAATGTCAGTTTTCGTGCCGTTGCCAGTCGGAGCGAAAGAATGATGAAATCGTTTGCTGCCGCATTGAGGTCGTTGTCGGCGAGTTTCGGGTATGATCCCGTGTTGGCGTCGCCGACATTTGACATTAAGCTTGGAGATATCGAGCGACCTCAATACACGCTTGATGAAATTTTCCAGTTTCTAGAAAATGCCGACAAGCCATGTATTGTTGCCATTGATGAGTTTCAGCAGATAATCAGGTATCCAGAAAAGAACGTGGAGGAGCTTCTGCGTGGAAAAATTCAGAAATTGACCAATACGCATTTCATATTCGCGGGTTCAGAAAGAAGAATAATGTCCGAAATGTTCTTTTCCGAGAAACGTCCGTTTTATCTTAGCGCCACATCTATTACACTTGATCCGATAGATAGGGATGTCTATCGGGAATTCGCAGAACTCCAGTT
>ULYQ01054312.1_pt1 | contig 22201 bp, 20 predicted proteins | sample 1962271 | NCBI WGS metagenome assembly ULYQ01 (sample SAMEA4835865, study PRJEB28245) | human gut metagenome | biome: gut microbiome; material: fecal sample | place: Denmark | collected 2008
TCAAATTCATCAATTAAAGAATCAAACAATTCAATCGCATCTTCAATTGGTTTTGGACTTGCCATATCAACCCCAGCCATACGCAATAATTCGACTGGAGACTTTGTACATCCTCCCTTTAAGAAAGATAAGTATGCTTCAATATCAGCTTGTGTTCCATGAAGCAATTTTTGTGATAGAGCCATAGCTGCACTAAATCCTGTCGCATATTGGTATACATAGAAATTCATATAGAAATGTGGAATACGAGCCCACTCCATACTAATTTCATCATCCACAATCACATCTTCTCCATAATAGAATTTATTTAAATCCGCATAGATTTGATTCAATGTATCACTTGTCAAAACTTCGTTGTTTGCGGTTTTTTCATTGATGATCTTTTCAAATTCCGCAAACATACACTGTCTAAACAATGTGGTTCTAAATTGTTCCATAAAGTGATTAATCAAATAAGCCTGGAATTTAGGATCTGAGTTTTGTTTGCGCAAATAATCCATCAATAAAGCTTCATTGCAAGTACTGGCAACTTCGGCCACAAATATTTTATAGTGACGATCTAATGGAGCCTGATATTTTGTAGACATATAGGAATGCATCGCATGCCCCATTTCATGAGCTAAAGTAAATTCTGTATCTAAAGAATTCGCAAAGTTCATCAACACAAAAGGATGTACTCTTTGTCCACTTGAATAGGCGCCTGAGCGTTTACCTTCATTTTCATATACATCGATCCAACGCGAATTTAATCCTCTTTCATACACCTTGGCATATTCAGTTCCATACAATTGAATGGAACGTAAGACATCTTCTTTAGCCTGCTCAAAAGATACAGGAACATTACATTCATTGACCATAGGCACATATAGATCATACATATGAAGTTTCTCTTTCTTCATAACTTCTTTACGTACTCGCATATATTTATGTAAAACATGAATATTTTTGTGTACCGTTTCAATCAATTGTTCATACACTCTTGGTGAAACATTATTCGCATCTACAGCACATTCTAAACTCGATGCATATTTACGTGCTGTACTATTAAATTTCAACTGATTTGTCTGTCCATTTAAACAAGCAGCTAAAGTATGAATCATAGAACCATATCCTGCATAAAAATTACGATATGCACTCTCTCTTAATACTTCATCTTCCTGCTCTAACATATGGATAAATGTACCTGTAGTTAAAGTGTGCTTATTTCCTTTTGAATCGATCGCATCTTCAAATTTTAAATCCGCATTGTTCAACATTCCAAAAATTGAATAAGGCGTGTCTTGCATCAATGAACTGGATACCATTAATTTTTCTTCTGTTTGAGATAATACGTGTTCTTTTAACCGACATACTTCTTCTAGATATACACGATATCTTTCTAAGATGGGTTCAGATGCATAAAAGGACTCTAAATTTTCAATCTGCATGATTTGTACATCACTAAAAGATAGCTTAGTAAAAATTTCAACCGCTAACGCATTGGCTTTTCCTTTTAATTCTTGATGATGGGCATCTGCCGTATCTTGATCTGACAACAAAGAAGAATAGCCTAAACAATCATCTAATAGACATGTTAATTTTTCATATCCTTTTAAAAATGATAATAAGTTGGATGCATCATCCAATTTTCCATCGTATGCACAAAGCTCATTCCCTAATTCTCTACAAGTTTCTAAGCAAGCTAGAAATGCAGCTTCATCTTTAAATATATCTTCTGTTTTCCAAGTATTTTCTACCTTTTGTTCATTACGCTTCACAATAAACAACCTCCATTAATATGTCTATTGTAGCACATCTACATCATTTCAAACGAAACTAATCGAATATCATTATTTTTTGCGTATTCTATCGCATCTTCTGTAAAGCCAGATTTAGAAAATGCCATTAAACTCTTATTTTTATATTTAAAGATATCTTTTCGACTATTTAAAACAGTTAAAACTCGACTGTCTAATTCTTTATTTCTCCACTTACATTCACACAATAAGCACGAATCTGAATTTATCGCTACGATATCGATTTCTGCTTCTTCTTTTCTTGTTGGATCATTTCCCCACCACGTTCCAATCTTTTCCGGAATAAATGGTAATGTCAGGAAAACTTGTTTCTGATACAAATATTCAGTACTCATTTTTTCAAAAACATATCCCATATAATCGGATATTTTTGGTTTAACGTATTGATCATAAATAATATGACCTAAACCCATTTGTATATTTGAATAATTTGGCCTTACAAATTTGTACCAAAACAAAAACATTGTGTCTTTTATCTCATATATTGTTTTTCGACTTGATTCTTTTTCAGTAACAGGATATATTTTCTCGACTATGTTTAATTCGATCAAAGACTTCAATAAACCACTACAAGCAGATGTATCTAGACCCACTTTATTTGCGATTTCATTTAAACGACTAGCCCCTGAAGCTATGGCACCAAGTATACTATTGTAGCTTGCGGGATTGCGCATTTCTTGTTTTAAAAGATTAGTTGCTTCCTCAAATAATGCTCCATTATCATCAAAAAACAAATCCAATATATTCTCATCCAAAGATTTGTTTGTATCTATTTTTGAGAGATATTCAGGAATTCCTCCTGTTATGCCATATGCGATTGCCTGACTTTCTTGATCATAATTCACAAGCATTTTTTGCGTTTCTAAATATGTGAAAGGTGTGATTTTAAATTGTGCACTTCTTCGTCCATATAATGGGCTTTTATATCCCAATACTTGATTTTCCATGAAACTCATACTAGAACCACACAGAATTAGAAACATATTTTTATCTTTCCAACACAAATCAATATGCTTTTGAATAATAGAAGAAATAGGCGGATAACTTTCGGCTAAATACGGATATTCATCAATCGCAAGAACTATTTTTTGATTTGTTTCTAACATTTTATCAATCGCATTAAATAAGCTTTCAAATGAATCGTATACGATTGAATCATTCTTCGAAATCACTCTCGACAATCCAATTAAATTTTCTTTTTGAGTCCCTTCCAATGAAACATACAATAAGCTCTCTTTATTTTTAAAAAACTCCCGAATCAAAGTTGTTTTTCCAACTCTTCGACGCCCATAGATTACCGCAAACTGAAATTCATTCGTTGAGTACATTTTTTCTAATTTTGTTAATTCACTTTCTCTACCGACAAACATATAAGATCTCCATTTACTAAGTTATAACTTACTTAGTTATAACTTAGTAAATTATATCATCCCTTACAACTTTGCACAAGAAAAGACGGGAACCCCGTCTTACTTGATACTATCAACTAATTTTTTTACCAACTCTACATCCACTACATCATAGTCATTTTCATGTGGACTTTCTAAGTAACTATATGAAACACCATTTTTTGTTGTGGTTGTATCTGCTTTATAATTCTTACAAGAAGAATGCACCTGATATACGCCTGTATAATTCATCATCATTTTTGCGTTTTCTGCATTCATTCCACTGCCAGGAAGAATCTGAATCTTATCACCATATTGATTATTCAATACTTTAATTAAATCAATACCTTCCATAGCTTTTGATTTTTGTCCACTTGTAAGTACGCGATCCGCCCCTAAATCAATCAATGTTTCAATGGCTTCAAATGCATCTGGCGTAACATCAAAAGCTCTGTGGAATACAGCTTCCTTATTGTATGAATGAATCAAGTCGATCATTCTTTTTGTGTCCTCTTCACAAATTGTGCCATCCTCATTTAAAAAACCAAACGCAATTCCATCAGCACCATGATCCAAAAGAATCTTGGCATCTTCAAACATAATTTCTACATCTTCTTTTTCATAACAGAAACCAGCAGCGCGTGGACGTACCATACAAATTACAGTTAAATCTGTTTCTTTTTTTACACGAACTAGACTTGCGACACTTGGCGTTAAGCCACCAACACTTAACGCACTATTTAATTCAACCCTTTTTGCCTTCCCCTGATATGCAGCTATACAATCTTGATAACTACCTGCACATACTTCAATCATTCTCTCCATTAGCCAACCTCACTATACTTAATGCGTATATTTTCGCATTCAAAATCAAATCACTACGATCCATCCATTCATTCGGATTGTGCCCAATGCCCTTTTGTCCAGGAAAACTAGGTCCAAAAGGAACTATATTTGGCATGATCTTCGCATAAGTTCCACCCGTAGTTGTAACTGGCGTACCATCCATGCCTGTTACCTTTTCATAAGTCGCCTTTAATGTTTGACATAAGAATCCATTTTTATCAAAATAAACAGGATCATAATTATGTATACATTCTACTTGTAGTCCTTTGCTTAATTTAGATTTGATTGTCTCCTCTATTGTATCATTACTAATACTTGCAGGATAGCTAAAAGAGAAGTCAAAGCCAAGTTTTCCTTCTAAATCCACCAGCTTTTTATTACTCATCTGCATTTTACCAAATTCAGGATCCTCAATATTTAGTCCCAATTTATTTCCAAATCCATTATCCGATAAAATATATTCATTAATAAATTGATTAAATACAGTTTTATTTTCAATAGCCGCACTCACACGATAGGTACTTCTTCCTCTTTCCGCATATACAACCGGATATTTACAATCGGGTGTCCAACCCATAATAGGTGGTTTTCTGACTTTAAGGAAATGTGTTAAATCTTCAAATCCCGTTTCTTCATTCGTTCCAAACAAAATATAAACAGGACGCTTTAACTGAATTTTCAATTCCTTTATGGCATATAATGCGTATAAACAAGATAAAGTCGGTCCTTTATTATCTAAAATACCGCGGGCAAAGATTCTGCCATTTTCATCTTCATAAGCTGAGAACGGAGGATGATTCCATCCTTCTCCTACAGGTACAACATCTAAATGTCCCATAATGCCAATATAGTCTTCTCCTTGACCATATTTGGCAATACCCACCATATGATCGACGTTCTCTGTTTCAAAACCTAATTCACGAGCTAATTTCAATGCTTCTTCTAAAGCTTTATTTACGCCTTCTCCAAAAGGCATACCTGGCTTAGCTTCACTTTGTACACTATCGATTTGAACAACTCTTTTGATTCCTGAAATCATCTCATCGCTGATTTCATCGATTTTCTTTAATAATGCCTCTTCCATTTTATTTCCTTACTAATGGAGCTGTGCGCGTAGCCATATAGTTGTCCATCCATTCTTTACTAGCAACTTCAAATGTGCATTTTCCATCCTCATCATGATTTACTAAATATACTGTTGGGGCTTGTTTTTCAGTTGCCACTACAAAACTAAAACCTTCAATATTTGTAGCGCAACCCCATTCACCCTTATTATTCATCGCAATCAAAGACATGTCTCCAGCTTTCCCTCTTCTTCGTTTTAATTCTAAATCAAAATCGTGTACAGCCTTTTCACACGCTTGTTGAGGATGCATGCCTTCTTTCATTAGGCGAACGATTTCATAAGAAACACAGCCCTTCATAACATCTTCCCCTAAACCTGTAGCACTCGCTCCTCCGACAAAAGAATCTACATAGAATCCAGAACCACATACAGGCGAATCGCCTAGACGTCCTGGATGTTTCATGAACAATCCAGAAGTACTTGTAGCACAAGTCATGTGTCCTGCAGTATCTAGACAAACCATACCTACTGTGTCATGTCCTGAATATGGTTTTAATTCCGTATTTGTGATTTCTTTTGTACGATTGTGATAATGAATCTTAGCACGATCTGTAAGCATTGTTTTTCTTTCAAAGCCATGTCTTGAAGCATATTTTTCAGCACCTTGACCAATTAGGAAGTTATTGGCATCATAGTGCATTAGACTACGTGCAATACTAACAGGGTTGGCAAAATCTTTAACGCCACCAACACATCCAAATTCTAGTGTATCCCCATCCATAAAAGCAGCATCTAATTCCACTTCCATTTCTTCATTTGGAAGTCCTCCATATCCTACACTTTTATAGTATTCAAAATCCTCTACAGCTTTGATTGCTTCTTCAATCGAATCCGCTGCACTTTCGTTATTTTTTAACATAGAATCTGCTTTTGAAATTCCTTCTAAAGCCATTCTCCATGTTGCGATAATTCCGTACATACATTTTCCTCCTACATATGATTCAAAAATAAAATCGCTTTAAAAAAGCGACCTTATTTGTTTTTAAATTTTTTCATTTGCACGATAGCTTTTTTTAATACTTTTTCTGCATCCATCATACCATAATCTGTTGGATCAATAACCATAACTGGTGTTTTATCACCGTATTTTTTATTGATTTCATCAAATAAGAATTTAGTTTGTGGACCAATCAAGATACAATCTAAAGTATTTTTTTCAATGATGTCTTGAATGATTTTATATGAAAATGCCTTACATTCAATTGGCAAGTTGTGACTGTCAGCCACGTCCTGCATACGTTGTGCCATCATACTTGTTGACATCCCATTATCACAAAATAAGTATACTCTTTTCATATTCGTCTCCTACCTATTCTCAATATCTTGAAATTTCTTGAAAATCACGATTTGTTGTTGGGCAAAAGCCTTAAAATTTTCAGCTGCCATCAATTGATCCTCTGCATGCATCAACAACATATTTACCGCAACAGACTCTCCTCTTGCCTCTTGTTGAATCAAAGAAGCATGTGCTTCATGACCTTTAATATAAATAGCATCTCCTTCTTTAATTAATTCTTCTGCCTTATCAAATTCGTATTCCTGCGCCTTACGTGCTGCTTCAATATAGCTTGATTTTGCAGTACCTACACAAGAAATAATTTGAAAGCTTATCATTTCCAAGTTTTCCATAGATACCCTCCTTGTTCTGATTGTATTGTACATCATACAAATTTTCTTTTCTATGAATCGAACTTCCTAGCGATTAGGAAATATTCGATTATTCCTAACATCTAGGAAATTCCTTTCTGAGTATTCCATTCCTATACTTCCTATAATTAATATAGAAAGACAGGTGTACAAATGACAAACAATTATAAATGGGATTTATCTAAATTATATACTGGTTATGATGATCCAATCTTTTTAAAGGACTATGACCAGTTAGTAAACTACAAAATAGAAAACGTGAACACAAACACTTCCTTTAAACAACTCGAAGAAATCAAAGACTTAGAATATCGACTTCGTTTATATGTAACATTAAGACTAAGTGTAGAAGCCAACAATGAAGATGCTATTTTATGGTCAAGCAAAGTATTAAGTGCTTGTGCTGTAGCCGCAAATCAAATGAATGAATTATGGACAAAAATCTTAGAAGATAAAGAAATCAAGCAATCAAGTTATTATTCAACCTATAAATTTATCATTGAAGAAAAATTAAACAATGCTAAACACACATTGCCTTTAGAACAGCAGGAAATATTAAACTTAGTATATCCAACAAGTAAAAAAGCTTTCTCAGACATGTACTATGCACTAACTGGAAATGCCAAGGCCAACTATCGTGGGAACAGCTTACCTTTAACACAAGTAAAGAATATGTGTCATGATAATGATTCCAACGTTCGTAAAGATGCCTTCCTAGCCGAGCTTGAAGCCTATAAACCAATTGAAACACCACTTGCCTTTGCGGTAAGTGCCATTAAGAAACAACAACTTATAGAAGCACGCTTACTTGGCTATAAAGATCCTTTAGAAAAAATGTTGATTGAATCAAGAATGTCATCCAAAACATTAGATGCGATGATGAGTAGTATTCAAAAATATTTACCTGTATTTAGAAAATACCTTCGTACAAAGGCCAAGATGCTAGGTTATGATCATGGTCTTCCTTGGTATGAAATCTATGCCACTTTACAAGAATGTGACTTTAATTTCTCTATTGAAGATTGCGAATCCTATATTTTGGATGCTTTTGAAAAAGTAGGTGAAAACTTACATGAAATGACAAAAACTGCATTTAATGAACATTGGATTGATTATCCAACTTATGAAGGTAAACAACCTGGCGCATTCTGTGAAAACCTGGGTTGGATCCATGAAAGTCGTATTATCACAAACTACAACAATACATTAAGTGATATTATTACAGTTGCCCATGAGTTAGGTCATGCTTTCCATGGAGAAATGATTGAAGAACAGGCTATTTTAAACCGTGATTATTGTATGCCACTGGCAGAAACGGCAAGTACATTTAATGAAAATGTAATGTATAACTATATGGCAAGCATTTTACCTAAAAAAGAAAAATTATTAGTCATTGATACACAATTATCGGCATTATGTCAAAACGTATTGGACATCTATGCGCGATTCTTATTTGAAAAATCTGTATTTGAGCATATTGAAGAAGGTTTCTTAAATGCCAAACAACTATGTGAACTAATGAAGGAAGCCCTAAATAAATCATTCGGTGATGGTTTAGACAAGAACTGGATACATCCTTATCGTTGGATTACAAAGGTACATTACTACATTCCAGATATCGCGTACTATAACTTCCCATATACATTTGGTGCTTTATTTTCTCGTGGTTTATACGCAAAATTCAAAAAGGAAGGGACATCATTTATTCCTAAATATGAAAAACTACTAGCTGCAACAACCACAAATACTTGTGAAAATGTCGCAAGTATGGCAGATATCAACATTGAAGAAGAATCGTTCTGGCAAGAAAGTCTACAATCGATTGCCGATCAAATTCAAGACTTCTTAAAGGAGTTAAGCGCATGATCTCATTTGCGAATTTACATGATGATATAGGAAATGATTTGTTCGATCATAAAGAACAGTTGAATCGTTTGGATGAATTTCACTATCCTCGCTTTAAAGAAGGCAACATGAAATTTTCTGCCATTGTCTGCTGCTTTAGCGGCACTGAATCATGGCAAGATATGCAAGAATGTATCGTATATGCCAATGATTGTATTCATTCAAGTAAACATTTCTCATTTAACAACGATAAAGATATTCAAGTCTTTATCGCTGTTGAAGGTATGTGTGGAATTAAAGAAGATGTCACAAATAAAATTCAATGGTTATATAATCATAATGTACGTCTTGGTTCATTATGCTGGAACGATGATAATGCCTTAGCTTGTGGTGCAAGAACAAATAATAAACCATTAACAGATCTAGGTATTGAAGCGGTTCAAGCTATGAATCATATTGGCATAGCCATTGATACAAGCCATTGTTGCGAATGGAACTTCTATGATATCGCAAAAACAAGTACAAAGCCCATCATCGCATCTCACAGTAATGTGAAGGCTTTATACAATCATTACCGTAACTTGAGCGATTTACAACTAGACATTATTAGAAATAAACAAGGACTAGTTGGAGGTATTCCGGTTCGTTGGTTTGTGAAGAACAAGAAAGAAAATGCGACACTAGATGACTTTATTGAAATCCTTGAATACTTAAAAGAAAAGATTGGTATTGAACATATCGCATTAGGTTTTGATTTTATGGACTATATTCCTGGCATGGAAGATAGTAATGTGGTTGGTATGAAGAACATCACAGAAATCCAAAATATTGCACTAAAACTCAAGGAAAATGAATTCACAGATGAAGAAATCAATGCGATTTGTTTCAACAATGCATATTCATTTATGCAAAACTATTTATAAAAGATAAAATCCACCGAGCGGTGGATTTATTTTTTCATTAAATTTCGTCTAATTCACGATCATCATATGGATACATTGGTCTATGAATTTGCCTAAATACAAGCTTTTCACTCGCTTGATTTGTAGGGCCATCCGTTAGTGCCATAACACAATACGATGCATATTCATCAAATTCAGCTGAGATATAACCTTGTTTAACAACAACGACATCATAATCATCTAGATTTAGGCCGCTTGTTACATATTGGGCCGGCTCATAATATTGAATGGCATCATTTTCAACCACGACATACACAGGCATGTTTTCTACCTTTACAGTAATTACTGTACCAATATCTTCTTTACCAACATACATTTCTTCAGCTAAGCCTTTGGCTACAACACTACCTTTAATATGAATTTTCTGACATAGTTCATCATAGTCCATACCCAAATCAAATTCGACATTGTCTCCAACTTTTTTGTTCATTAAGAAAGCATGTGCATTAAAATCAACGATTCCCGAAATTAAGTATTTCTTATGATTAAAATCATCTAAATTCATAATTTGTCTTAAAACATAATTATTAAAGCCATCCGCACCAGATCCTACATTATCTCCAGAATCGGTAATAAAGCATGTTCCTTGATCATGATAAACAACTTGTTTGATTGCATCTTCTAAAGAAGCTACATTTCCATGATAGTGGAATTCATGACGTTTTGAATAGGCAAATTCACGAATTTTTCTTGCCCACATATCCGCAAATTCTGTATCTTTTTTTGTCTTTGGACATACGACAACAGAACATCCTAAGTTTGGTCCATCATGTCTTAAATAACCAATGTGGAAAGAGGCTGAACGAATGCGACCTGTCTTTTCAGCTTCTTCTAACATATTGTTGATAGACACCATAGGTTCATCAAAAGATACACTTTTTTCTCCACCAATAATAATGGGAACACGATAATAAATTGGATGAATGTCTTCTCTATGATTTAATAGATCAATAAAATCTTTAGCCATAAATTGATACGTTTCCTTTGTATCAATGTGTGGTGAGTGTCTATAACATCTTAATAGATTTACATTTGAAACTAATTCTTCCGATAAATTTCCGTGTGGATCCATAACTAGGGCAATAGGCATATATGGTCCAACAATAGCACGAATTTCGCGTAGAATCGCATGTTCTGCTGAACCTCCTTGTAAACCAATCACCTTACTAGCACCATGAAGAAACAAGAAGATTCCATCAATTTCGTGTAGATGTTCTTTCACACTTTGTTTGAACTTATCCACAATAAATTCATAAGCCTGTAAAGTTACAGGTCCATGGGGATGTCCAATCGCACCAATACTTGGAATCAATTCAATGCCATTTTTTTCAAAAATATCTCGACAATACATAGAGTCGATACAGTCTTCTCCATATTTCAAAATAAATTTATCTAGACTCATTAAAGATCTAGAGTGTTCATTGGATTCTGAACTAAATCTTCCAACTAATACTTTCATTGTTTTATCCTTTCAATATCTGCAACAATTCATTATCTAATCTACGAGCAAATTCAGCCATTAATAATACAGTTTGCCAATAATCCTTACGATGAATGATCAATCGATGAGAATGCATATAACGTGTAGGAATAGATAATGTCATTGTGACAACACCATCATGTGCTTTATGAATATTATCGGCATCTGTTCCACCACATGTCATCATGTCATAATTGATGTCTAAATCTAAATCTTTACAGATTTCTTCCATCTTTGCGATAAAATTTTTATTTGCGATAATTCCCGCATCCATTACACTTAATACAACACCTTTTCCTAAGCCATTGATTCCTTTATCCATTGGTGTATCCATACTTGTTGTTACGTCTAAGGCAATCGCAACATCTGGATGTAACATATTTGCGGCTGTTCTTGCTCCTCGTAAACCAACTTCTTCTTGTACCGTACCAACACCATATAAATTACATTTATGCTTATCTTGACTTAAAAGACGCATTACATCTACAACCATAGCTGCACATAAACGATCATCCCAGGCTTTTCCCATTAAATAGTTTGGGTTGTTCATAACTGTAAATTCTGTATCTGGCGTAATCATATCGCCAATTTGAATTCCTAATTCTTCAACTTCAGCACGGTTTGCGACACCCAAATCTAAAAATAAATCTAAGGGATGAATAACTTTTTCTTTGACTTCCTTACTCAATCCATGAGGCGCACTTGATCCTACAACACCTTGATATCTTTTCCCTTCATGTGTTGTCACTACAAGCGTCTGACTAGGTAGTACATGTCCCCACCATCCTCCAACTGGGAGCATACGAATGTAGCCCTGTTCATCAATTTCGCGCACTAGAAAACCAACTTCATCCATGTGTCCACAAATCATTAAAGTAGGCTGGTCTTCTTCTCCTTTTTGAAGTCCAATGATGGATCCTAAATTATCATATGTGATTTCATCCGCATAGGGACTCATCCACTTTTTCATCATGCGACTCACTTCTTTTTCGTTTCCACTAATGCCATGAGCCTCACTTAATTCTTTCAGCATTTCTAAATTAATATCACCAATTGCTTGTTCCATAGTATCACCTATCGATTTGATTCCTTAAATTCTTGAATCTTTTCTTCATTTAAATGTTCAACAAATACAGTCAAAGCTTTTTTTGCACAGTCATAATCATTTAGATCCATACTTTCAATTGCGCTATATGCATTTTGAATCGCAATCGATACATTGAGTGTTGGACATCCGGCAAACAATTTGTGTACCCATGCACCTTCATTTAGATCCATACTATAGTAGTGCTGATATGCGATATCTTCCTCTTTACAGATTTGTACTAATGCATCTAATAAACCACGGTTTGGCATCATTCCTTTATCGTAGAAAGATACTAATAAGCCTTTCCCTAGCTCTCCTACGCTTTGGTCTTTTTCATCTAATGTTTTAGCTTTCTTACAACCAAGTACAACACCTAGATCTGGTTTTACCAGTCCTGTAGCTGTTGTAGCGCCTCGCTGTCCTACTTCTTCCATAACGCAAGCTCCAACATATAAATCAAAATCAAGTTCTTTATCTTTAACAGCTTTTAATAATTCAACAGCCATTAAACATCCAACTCTTGATTCTAATGCTTTTGAAATACATTGTTTTTGTACTTTGACAAATGGACCGTCTACAACGGCACTATCTCCTACAAATACACCAAGTGCTAATGTTTCTTCTTTTGAATACGTTCCAAAATCGATAACCATTTTTTCTGTGCCTACCACAAAGGCATTGACTTCACCTGTTTTTGTTTTTACACGCAAACGACTTCCTGGTAAGTATTGTTTATTGATTTTACCTATTTCAATAAATTCAGCGCTTCCATTATCATTAATTTTTGTGATCATTAATCCTGATTCATCCATGTGTGTAATTACTAATACACGTTTTGCGTTTTCCTTTTTACTTTTCTTTACACCAAATACAGAGCCTAAATTATCATATACAATTTCATCACAATATGGCTCTAAGTATTGTGCCATACATTTGCCAACATTTTTTTCATCTCCTGAAATTGAAATTGTTTGTGTTAAAGTATTAAGTATTTTTAATGTTTCTGACATGATTATGTCCTCCTTATATAAAGCAGTATAGACCTATTTTGTTTCACTAGATTCCAAATGTGTTTCCTATTGTTAGGAACATAAAGAAAACCAGCTCAATCGAGCTGGTCATTATTAATAAGCATGTTTTTCTAAGAATTCAGCAGTATCTTTTTTGTCGACTAACATTTTAGCGTATTCACACATAGCGCTTAATGATTCATTCAATCCAATTCCACCTTTTTTAGGCATTTTTAAAATTGTAACTTTATCTTTGTATGTTTCGATAGCCTTTTCACACTCTTGTGACATGATCGCAAAAGCAGGAATATTTGTTAGTTCTGAAATCACCTCAGCTGATTTAGCAGCCATGATACCATAATTTGCATAATTGAAACATGGTCCACAGATAACTACATCTGGATTAAATTTTTTTGCCATAGCCGCAAACTTCTTTGCGTTAAGTTCTGGGTCGGCTAAAAAAGTACCGTCTCCACAATATAAAGTAGCGATGACTTTCCCTCCTTGTTGATCCAAGAATCGAGTAAACATTTCACAAGAACCAATCCCCATTGCTTTTCCGCCCATAGGTAAATCAGGACTTTCTTTTCCTCCTAAACCAGCTTGTGTCTGGTCAAAAATCATCATAACTTTCATTGTGTTATCCTCCTAATCTTATAGATTATCTAAATCTAAATCGTCAAATGAGATATCGTCTTCTTCGCTTGACTCATTTGCAGCAGCAGCTTCTTCTGCTAAATATTTTTTATCTAATGTTTTAATGAATGGATAATAAATCATCATTCCTAATACCAACAAGAAGATTTGCCATACACTTGCTCTCCAAGATCCTGTAGCCAACCATCCTGAGAATCCAATTGGAGTTGTCCAAGGTAAGTTTACACCTGTTGTTCGTGGAATAATACCCCATAATGTTGCGAAATATGATAGGATCAAGTTCATCATTGGAACTAAAATAAATGGAATCGCAATAACTGGGTTTAATACAACTGGTAAACCGAAGATAATTGGTTCGTTGATTCCAAAGAATCCTGGAACGATAGATAATTTTCCTAATTGTTTAATACGTTCAGACTTACATACTGTAACCATCAAGATTACTAATGATAGAGTAGATCCTCCACCACCGAAGTTACAGAAGAAGTTACTGAATGGGTTTGTGAAGATATATGGTAATGCTTTACCAGCTTCGAATGCGATTAATTGTTTTGCAGTTAATACGTTACCTATGAAGAATACTGAGTTACATACAGCTGGTCCATTGATACCAAAGAACCAGAAGAAAGTACACATGAATGAATATAATGCGTTAGCTCCTAATGTATCTCCTAAACCTTCCAATGGTGTTTGTAGAATAGCTACTACAAAGTCTTGGAAGTATCCAAATTCTGTGAATGAGAAACCAATACGTACTAAGAATGCAGCTCCCATAACTAGACCACTTGGTACTAATGCAGCAAATGAATCTGCAACTGCAGGAGGTACACCTTTAGGCATTTTAATTGTCCATCCCTTTTTATAAGCGAAGGCAAATAACCATACTCCAAGAGTTGCACAAATCAAGGCCATAAAGATTCCGTTTGGTCCGATATAATCAAAATCTAAACCTGCGAAAACAGCATCTTTAACAACTTCACCTGAATCTCTAACAGCTGTGTGAATTGTTGGCATTAAAATAAAATAAGAAACCAATGCAACGGCAGCACCTTGAATTTTGTCTGCTTTAAATTCTCTTGCCATCGCATATCCTGTACCTAATGCAGTTAATAAACCTGTACAGTTAAATGATGCACGAGATACCGCCTTGAACCAGTCTGTCCAACCTGCACCAAGTACTGATGATACTGCAGCATCCTATCCTGGAATTGGGAAGTTTGCAATCAACAAGAAGATTGAACCAACAATTAATAATGGTGTAGAAATCAAGAAACCATCACGAATTGCGATTAACACTCGGTTTTTAGTTAGAACATCTGCCATAGGCATTAAAATTTTTTCTAGCTTGTCCATAAACACTCTCCTTTATTAGCTGTCTTTACTTTATCACAGCTATTGATAATGAATTCACTAAATGTTTTCCTACATCTAGGAAATTACTTTTCCGTACCTGCCACACTCATAATATGTGTATTCGCAATACGGTCATGAATCATTTTTCTTGATGGACTTGCCATACCCATTAGAATAGAAACAGCACTAATAATTCCAAATACATATACCGCCATATCCATAATTGGAATGCCTGTAACGATTTGAATCAATTGACGCAAATAACTTGAACTATTCGCAATATAGCCTTCAACGATCATGATTCCTAGTCCTTCGCGCATTAAAATTGTTTTAAAATCTACATCCGATTCATCGTTTTTCACAACCTTTAATTTCATAATGCGTTTACCAAAGGTTTGTCCTTTATATACATACAATTCAAGAATCACAAAATATCCTAAATAGAATACAATCGCCAACAAAGCTACCAAAATATTGTATGGGGCCGGAATTTTAGATAAGTCTTGCGATACAGAAGTTGTATGATTTACAATGCTTCCAATTAAGACAATAGGGATTCCGGCAAACATTGTTGCCACATACCAATCAATCAGATAGGCAACGCCTCTATAAAAACTATTTACTGAACTTTTCTTCAGTTTTACTCCATAACGATGTGTTTTATCCATATTTGCACAACCTTTCTATTCGATTATTTTTGATATAAATTCTTCATAGCTTTGACTTTCTAATAAAGCTACAAAATGATTTGCGTTATTGATCATACTGCTTAACCAATCAAAGAACATAACCAAAGTATCTTTGTATACTTCATTAATTGCCAGCAACATAACCATCTTCACTTCAAATTCTCCCCATTTGATTGGTTTTTCTAAAAATGCAACAGAAATCGAAGATCGAAAACTTGCCACATTCAATGAGTGTGGTACCGCAAATGAATACACAAAACTTGTGGATGCCATTTTTTCCCTTTGAAGAACTGATTTTTTAAACGCATCATCACTGTAACCAAGGTTTTTCAAGTGGTCACACATATATTCAATTGTTTCTTCTGGTGTTTCTGTTTTTAAATTCAAATGGAAAGTTTCAGGTTCAATCAAATCAATGATTTGAGCTTTAAACTCATTTTGAAATCTCTTTTTATCCAACGCATTTAACGTTTGGAAAATACGACTCTCATCTTCTGTTGTGATAAACACAGAAATTTGAACCGTTGGAATATCTAAATTATGTTGTAGTGGTGACGTTGTTAGAATCAAATCTGGATCTAATTCTTTTATTGTCTTTTCTTCAAAATAACTCACACTTTGAATCACATCCATGCGTTCGTTAAATAAGAAATCCACTTTCTTAAGTAAAATATCACCAAAAGCCTGATCCACAGGATAAATCATAATGGCTTTATAATGTTGATGATTATGCGTTCTTTCATAGGCAGCACCTAAATGAAGAGCCAAAAAGCCTAGCTCATTTTCAGAAATATCGATTTCTAATTCTTCATTTAAAATCTCACCAACACGAATAGACAATTCAAAAACTAATGGGTACTTTTTCTTCAATTCTTGAAGATACATATTATCGATATGAATATTTTTATTCTTTCTTTCAACCAACCCTTGTAAATGTAGTGCGATACCAGAACGTAAATCTACATCTTTTGAAAAGTCTATATCATAGTCTGATTTAATAGATTCGATAATTTGCGAAACCAATTCATTCACATTGTAGCCATGTTTACTATAAGCAGAAACCAAATCATTTTGAAGGTTCATTGAATTTTTGCCCATCAATAATAAGGCTAATAATTCAACTTCGTTTTCATTGATATCAATACGCACAATTTTAGATACACGATTAAAGAATTCTTTGGCAATCTGATATTCTTTTGTGTTTTCAAGATCTGTTCCACGACTTGTTTTGATGTAATTGTGGTGCAACATTCTTTCAATCGCCACACCAATATGTATCATCAACATAGGAATTGCCATTTCACGAATGCGATAATTATATTCTTTTAAAATATTTTCCATGATATCTTTGACTTTTAATAAATCAAAACCTTTAAACATACTTGAAAGCTTATTTAGGTTCAAGAAATTTCCTTGTGTCTCTTCCGTAAGTAAATCTTTATAGAGTTTGCGCATTTCATCTTCGCTACCTTCTAAATGAATGTGATTTTTAGAGCGAATCAATTTTAAATCGTTATAATTCTCTAATATTTTCTTAATTCTTTTGATGTCATTATCAATTGAATAACCACTAATAAACACTTGATCTTGTAGATCCATCAAGTTTAATTCTTTTTTCTCAAACAATAACACACGTATAATATACACACATCTTTCTTGAGGTGTTTGAGGTATTATAAATTTTTGTGCTGTAGGCAATGTAACATTGATTTCATCTCGAATATGATATCCACTTCGTAAGTTGGATTCAATAATTGGCTGTTCATAATAGCGGTTGATCGCATCGATATCACTACGAATTGTTCGATCCGATACTTGCATAAGCTTAGAGATTTCTTTTCCTGTCATCCACGCCTTTGTATCATTCAACAATAGAACAATTTTCTCTTGTCTTTTATTCACTTTTAGTACACCCCCATATTTATATTTTATATGATTTTACCTCATTATTAACATGCATTTTTTCCTAATATTAGGAAATTTCCTAGTACAAGGAAGGAAGCTTCAAAGAATTAAAAATCTTTTCGAATATAATTATCCATGGTGATTCGCATGACAAAAGAAATTCGACATTTTTCAAAAAATAAAAACCTACACTTGATACTTTCAATTATCATGACCGTATTAAGTGCTTTTATTCAAGTATACGTAATTCAAGTCTTTATGAATCCGTGCAATTTATTGTCTAGTGGATTTACCGGAGTTGCGATATTAATTCATAAAATCTGTAATTTATTTAATATCAATTTTTCTATTTCATTAGGAATTCTTATGTTAAATATTCCGGCAGCATTAATGTGTTATAAATCTGTTTCAAAACGATTTGTATTCTTGAGTTGCCTACAGTTTGGACTTGTATCATTCTTTTTAAATATTTTCTCTTTTACTCCCTTCTTTGATGATCTAGTCCTAAACGTATTATTTGGTGGATTCTTATATGGAATTGGTATTACACTTGCTTTAAAGGCAGATGGATCTACTGGCGGTACAGACTTTATAGCCCTGTACATTTCTAATAAGATTCATAAAAGTTTGTGGGATTATGTCTTTATTTTTAATACGATTATTTTAATTATTTTCGGTCTTTTCTTTGGATGGGTATATGCGGGATATTCAATTATCTTCCAATTTATTTCAACCCAAACTATTTCCCGTTTCTATCACAGATATGCCCAGATTACTGTTGAAATCACAACCGAAAATCCAGACATTATCACAAAGGCTTATACAGAAAACTTCAAACATGGTATGAGTGTTATTGATGCGTATGGGGCTTACAGTAATAAGAAATTCTATATTTGTAAAACAGTCATTTCGAGCTATGAAGAAGCTGATGTGATTGATTGTGTATTAAATGTAGCGCCAAATGTCATCATTAACTCATATAAGACGAATCATTTTTATGGCAAGTTTTATCATCAGCCAATTGGCTAAAAAGTATCAAAGACGCATTATTTGCGCCTTTTCTTTCTTGTTAAATTGTAACTTTTTGAAACCAATTCCATAATTAATGAATCAGATAATGTATCATCTAAAGCCAAAGATATCCAACTCTTGTGATTCATGTGATAAGCCGGATAAATTCCATCAATATCATAGTGTTCTTCGCTTTTTAGATTCATAATGTTTACCATACGGGTATTTCCATCTTTTAAAAGAGCGTCCCACTTCACATACATAATAAGGGAAAACCACTTATTATTGTCTAAATGACGAAAAACACCATTGTCATCCTTCCATGGAAAATCTGGTTTTACTCCATAAGTTTGAAAAATCCGATTCGTAATGCGATTCGCTTGATTATCCGCAAAGAATACGTCTGTACAACATATATCCGCAATTCTTTTTAATATGTCCTTATAAGCATCACGAACTCTACAAACAAAATCCCCATCAAAGGATTCTATGCGTAGTGGCATATATTCTTCATTACTGAAATTATCAATGACTTTACCTTTTAAAACATCCGATATTTCAATGACAGCTTTAAAATCTCCATCCATAAAATCTTCTGAATAAATATATGTGTTATTCTCAAAACAAAACCCAAATTCTTTCAATTTTTCAAAATCAAATTTCTTTTTTAAAAAGATTTCATCTTCAATTCGTATCATATGAACTCCATTCAAAATTTTCTTTTCCCGCACCAAGCTCAAAGAAATATTTTCCTATCCCCAAATCGACTTGTGACAAAGTTCCACTTTTTACTTTAAAGCTCACTTTATTACCCACACCACTCACTATATATGGTTGTCTATTTAAAGCACTTGGTGCTAATAATAAAGCTTTGATACCCGCGTTAAACCAATCTGGAACTACTCCTTGGTAATGGCTAATTTGATCAGCTGTCTTTGATTTGTGCGGTACCCCCTGTGTTTTTCCATATCCAATCGCAATGACACCATTGACTCTAACATCTTTATCATCTAAATGTTTAAGAGCATTCTTACCATTAAACATGCCTCCGCACCACCATGTATTTAGCCCAAGACTTTGGGCATACAAAATTAAGTCAGCACCACAATAGCCTATCTTTTCATCTAAACTTGAACATTCTTTGCCTGCAAGAATGATATAGTTTTGTACTGTATTATTCGACATAATTTTAGCCAAACTAGAAATACCATCTGAGTTGTTCATCACGAGTTTCAATGTCAAATCATACAATTCATTGTTTTGTTCAATACGTGCATTTAATAAACTTATTAAATCAACATCTAATGGTTTATCTAAATATTTCCGTACTGTGTGTCTTTTTTCAATCATCATTTTCTCCTAAAATAAGTCTAGCATTGCATCTAGATACATTGCTTCACGAACATGAATTTGGTATTGTGGTTTTACCATATAGTAAAGAATAAATTCTAATAATAGGGCACTTCCTAAATCTCTTCCTTCGATTTTAAAATTTGAATAGCCCATAGGGACATAGATATTTAAAATATCCTCTAAACTAATAAATGCAGGATTTTCCATCACTCTAGAAAAGCGATACCCTTCCTTAGAAAAAGGGGCCTTACATACATGATCCATACAATCAATGCCTAGATTTTGTCTAGAAACCGATTTATAACATTCCTTACGATCTTTACATCCATACCAGCAACATTCGTTACACAGAAATTCTACCTTTGGTTTATATGATTCAGATAGTGAATTCAACTTTTCTAATTGTTTATTCAATCGAAAATCAGGGACTACATACGTAAAGTCTGGATTTTCTACTTCCTTTTCAAAATCATTAAAATCCGTTAATACTTTTGTGGTTGAAGATACAAAATATAGATTCGGATATTTAGATTTCAGATATTTCATCAATAAATCTGAATGAATAATAATCCCATTATTTGTATCTAAACTCAACAATCGACATAATTCATTGCATTTTATATCGGATAAATGTTTTTCTTCAATCAAAGAATTACTAAATGTAAGACGTGAAGATATATTATATTCTTTCATCAAAGCAAATACTTTTTTTGGATCACAATCTGCATAACTGATGCGTCCACCAGACCATATACAATCAGATGGTGAGCCATAAATAGAGCCAATCTTACACCAGTCATAGAAGTATTCTGTTTTATTTTTAAACAGGGGCAAAAACTTTTTATAAAATTCATAGAATTCAAATAAGCCCGGTAAATGATAATATACATTCATATTCTTAACCTCTTGATAAGAGTATTTTACACTTTTATGAGGGAATAATTTAAAATAATTACACTTTTATGAGCGATTATAGAAAAAATCCAACCTTTCGATTGGATTTTATTGAATTTGTGATTTTAAATACGCAAAGATGAATTCATCAAGATCTCCATCTAATACAGATTGAACTTGACTTGTTTCATAACCTGTACGAACATCTTTAACTAAGCTATATGGATGCATGACATAGCTTCGAATCTGGCTTCCCCATTCATTGGCTGACTGCACACCTTTAATTTGAGCAATCTTCTTTTCTTGTTCTTCAATTTCTAATTGATACAAACGAGACTTTAAGACACGCAAACATTCTTCTCTATTTTCATGCTGACTACGTCCATTTTGACATGTAGCCACAATACCCGTTGGCTTATGCACCATACGAACCGCGCTATCTGTTTTATTGATATGCTGTCCTCCAGCACCTGAAGCTCGTTTTGTTTCAACAATTAAGTCTTCTGGCTTGATATCAATTTCAATTTCATCATTGAATTGAGGCATAACATCTAAACTCGCAAATGAAGTATGTCTTCTAGCTCCTGAATCAAATGGCGAAATACGAACTAAACGATGTACTCCCTTTTCTGATTTCAGATAGCCATAAGCCTTATCTCCTTCGACAAGGAAAGTTACACTTTTAATACCAGCTTCATCCCCTGGTAAATAATCTAGAACAGTTACTTTAAAGCCATGTTTTTCAGCATATCTTGTATACATACGATACAACATGCTTGCCCAGTCACAAGACTCGGTTCCACCAGCTCCAGGGTGAATTTCTAAAATGGCATTGTTTTGATCATATTCATGACTTAATAAGACTTGGATTTCAAAATTCTCGAATTTCTTATCCATATCCGCATATTCTTCTTCGGCAATCATCATCAATTCTTCATCAAATTCAGACTTTAATTCATCAGCCGTATCATTTAGTGAAGTCAATTGTAAATCTAATTCTTCATAACGATCCACAATATCTTTTAATGCGTTTTTTGCACGAATCACTTGTTGAGCTTTTTTTTGATCTTGCCAGAAATCTGATTCTAAAGTTTGTTTATCATATTCTTCAATCTGTTTATTTTTACTAGATAAGTCAAAGTGACTCACCTA
>ULYQ01044915.1_pt1 | contig 22072 bp, 20 predicted proteins | sample 1962271 | NCBI WGS metagenome assembly ULYQ01 (sample SAMEA4835865, study PRJEB28245) | human gut metagenome | biome: gut microbiome; material: fecal sample | place: Denmark | collected 2008
GATATGTGAGCATATTTAGGAGGCTTAAAACCAAATACTTGGAATAATTGTATATGAGTTGGAAGTGATGATAACCATTCATCTCCCCTTATAATATGGGTTGTACGCATTAAATGATCATCTACTAAGTGTGCAAAATGATAAGTTGGAAGTCCATCTTGTTTCATTATTACAATATCCATATCATTTTCTGGGAAAGATATTTTTCCTTTTATTAAATCATTAACGATTATTTTCTTATTAAAATCACCTGGAGATTTTAATCTTAACGTAAAAGCCTCACCATTTTTTACCCTTTCATAAGCATCATTTACAGGAATCTTACGACATTTAGCATATCTTCCATAATATCCTATTCTATCTTTTCTTTTTTCCTGAGATGATGTCATCTCCTCTTTTTCTTCTTTAGTACAAAAGCATGGGTATGCAAGACCTTGTTCAACCAAATATTTCATAAATGTTTGGTAAATTTCTTTTCTATCGCTTTGCGTGTAAGGACCATATGCACCTTTTTCTTCACTACCTGATATTACTCCTTCATCTGGAGTTACCTCAAAATATTTTAAATCAGTTGTAATAACATCTACTGCATCACTAACCAATCTTTCTCTATCAGTATCTTCTATTCTTATATAAAACACACCATTTGTATCTTTTGCAGCTTTCCTTGCAACAAAGGCCTGAAATAACGTTCCCATATGGGTATATCCAGTTGGAGATGGTGCAGCACGAGTTACTATCGCATCATCTGGTAAGTTTCTTTCTGGATACATTTTTTCATAATCTTCTATTGTTTTAGTAATATTAGGAAATATCAAGTTTGCTAAATCTTTATTAGTCATAAAATCATTCCTTTCTTAAGCACCTAAATTATATCAAAAATTTAAAATAAATAAAAGGCTAGCCTATAAAAACTAACCTTTAAAATTTAAATTTGGTGACCCGTACGAGATTTGAACTCGTGAATGTCGCCTTGAGAGGGCGATGTGTTAAACCCCTTCACCAACGGGCCATACATATTTGGTTGCCCTGACTGGATTCGAACCAGTGCATGTCTGATTCAGAGTCAGATGCCTTACCACTTGGCTACAGGGCAATTTACAAAAATAATTATAATACATTTTCTTATATTTAACAACATTATATCAAAAAAAAGAAAAAAGTTTTTATTTTCTTATTAAACTTTTTTTCTTTTTATTTTGATTATTTTCTAATTTTTCTTTTGATACCAAGTAAATATAAATAATATCATCTTTAAGCACATAAAACCATGTTTCTTCATCTTTTTTCATTTCATAATTCATTATTGGTAATAAAAGTTCTCTTGATAAATTAAGAATTTCTTTAAATTCATTTATTTCAATTATTTTATACCTACTAACATCTACAATGGAATTAGTATTTACTATAATATCATCATAATTTTTAAGAATTTTATTAAGTTCTCTTTGATATTCTGTTTTATTAGTAAAAGTAAATAACTTTTTAAGTAAGAAACAAATTATAATAAATGTAATTATATTTGCTATTACGATATAACTCATAACCGTTTTATTAGTTTTTATTAAATCACTTTCATAAACAGACTTTGTTTTTGGTTTTGAGTTTATATTTTCAATTTTTACAACAGAATTTGATAAAGGAATCTTTAATGTATTAGAATAGTTATCATTATAAGATGCACCACCAACAGTTCCAGAAAATTCACTTACCTGTGAAACCTCTAAATATCCATCAACTGCTATTTTAACTTGATTTTGAAAATCTTTTATCATATTTAAATAATCAGTTAAATATAAGTCATAAGACCCTACGCTAGCATAATTACTATCATTAAAACTTATTGCCTTCTCATCTAGTACTTTTTCTTTAGTCATAACTTCTGGGTTATTATTTTTATCCGTTGATTCTTTATAATATACTTTTAATTTTGTAACTAATTTATTAGTTCCTGCAACATTTGTTTTTACTGTTGATTTAAAACTATATAAAGATGTTATTTTTATATAATCAATTAAATCCAAGATATAAGCTTTCCCTGTTTCTATCTGATCATTATCAATAAAATCATTTTGTTTTAAATATACTTTATAATCTAAATTTCCACTTGATGTATAATCCATTATTACGTTATTTTTATCTTTATTTGGAGATATTGCTTTAAATAAGTAACTTAAAAAAGCAAACTGTACAACTAAAGCAATAACTAATAAAGTTGAAATTATTATTTTTTTAACTGTTTTAACTTCTAGTTTAAACTTTTTCATGGTTTATACCTCCTTATTCTTGAACGTAATTAAATCTTATATAAAATTCTATTTCACTAGAATCTTGTTTTAACTCATTTTCCCAGGATACTTTAATGAAAAACTTTTCCTCTTCTAATGGATTTAAAGCTTTATCCGTAACAGCAATACCATCATAAGTTATTTTAATAGCTTCATTATCATTTGTTCCATATTCATATATAGACTCTAACTTAGCAGGTATTTGTCCTACGTTTTTAACCGTTATTGGCACAACCGCATAAGCTCCCATATAAGATAATTTTGGAACGTTTATTAGAACCGTTTTTTTATCATCAGATATTTCTGCAGTAGCGCCATAACTACCATATTCTTCTAACTTACCAATGCTTTCAAATTCGACGTCTAAATCCTTTACAATAGATGCTTTTCCCTTAACATTAGTACTTATTCTAACCACAGAATACCCAACTGATACGCCAAGCAAAATCAAAATAACAATTACTATTAACAAGCTTTGTTTTTTCATATTTTATCCTACGCTCCCATTAAAGAATTATATCAATTAATAAAATAAAGTTCAATGATATTCTTAAAACATCGTCAAAATAAACCAATATTTGTCATTTTTTGACAATCAGTTTATTCTTCCTTTATCTATTGTTACCTTTTTATCAACGTCGGTATGCAAAATTTTACTAAATATTAAAGTAGGATATCCAAGATAAGGTATATCTAATTTAACAATACCATCTACTTGATATTCTTTTACTGAAAAAAGGTCAACATCATTATTATTATCTCCTTTTGTTATAAATTCTCTTTTTCCTTTTTCATCTGTTCTAATTAAAACAACTCTATGTACTACATAATAACCATCCATTTTATACCTAATTACATCGCCTTTTTTAATTTTGTTAACATCTATATCCTTAATTATTACAATGTCTCCTTTTCTTATTTTAGGAAGCATACTATTACTTGCAATAACAAGTGGTTTAATGTTAAATACTCCAAGTCCAAATAAAACCATAAATATAATAAACAAAATCATTAAAATCCACCCTTTTATTCCAACGGTTTTATTATCTCTTCTATCAAGGGTTTTATCAAGCTTATTAATTAAATAATTAATATAAATATATGAAAAAAATGGTATTATGGAATTTAATAATGATATGGTTGCTAAATCAAGGTCCGGAAGAATTGGCAAAACATACATTAAAAATTGAGGTATAAAAGTATAAATTAATGCTGCTTTATAACTTGCATAATATGAAATATAAGTTAAGTATAAATTGGTTATTAAACTTGGTATAAGTGTTTGAATTACAAATTCAAAAGCGTTTAAAGAGCTAGAAAAGTAAGAACCAAATTTATAAATATTTAAGTCAATTAAAGTAAATAAAATTGATATTAATAAAGCATTAAGTAAAATTCTTTTTTGACTACTATTATTAATCATGTAGTATCTTAAATATTCTTTTACAATAACTATTGGTACAAATATCCATAAGTTATTTATTATGCCTTTAAGCGTGTAATCATATGGATTATGTGCAAAACCTTTAACATATCCCATACAAAAATATATAGCAAAATAAATAAGGGTAGTTACTATAACGCAAAATGAAACTTCCTTTTTATGCTTTAAATTTGGAATAACATCACCTTTAAAAAAGAAATAAGTTATTATTCCAATAAATATCCAAATAAGAGGTTTTACTACATATGAATAAAAAGAGCCAAATGAAGTTGACATACCAATAACTTCAAAAGTCATTGTTGCTAAAACAATTATAGAAAGTATAATTATTTTTAAATTCTTTTTCATTTTATCACCCCTTTTAAATTATTATTCATTATCCCAGCCTCTATATTTTATTATAAAGTAAAAATATCTAGTTTCACCTTGAAGTTCATAGGAAACAGTCGCAATTACATCTTGATCTTCCCATCTAGACGGAAAAGTTGATGTAATAGCCAAATTTATTTCTACTGCTTCGCCAGGTTTTAATTCTGTTTTTGATATTGTTGCATCCGCACTTCTAACATATCCATATTTGTTATTTTCTATTCTTGTACTTACCTGTCCGTTAGTATAAGGAAGTTCAGTTGGATTAGAAAATGAAACTGTATATGTAATTGTTTTTTTAGAATATACAATACCAACTCCTTTATTCCATACCGCTATAAAAGTATCACCAACCCAGTGTTCTGCTCTTAAAGAAAGTTTACTTCTTGGAGTATCATAAGTGCTATATAAGTTATCATTTGGTTTTAACATAATAGGATTTGTGGGAAGCATTGTTCCGCTATAATAATCGACCGTTGATGCAACTCCATTAATTGTTAAAGAATCGTTAAAAAATGCGTAACCAACACTTACTAAACAGATAAATATTGCTACTACAACGCTTACTATTTTTAAAATTTTCTTATTACTAGAAACTTTCTTCATAACAATACTCCTTTACTTATCATATAAATACTATCATAAATACATAAAAATTTCAATTTAAAAAGTAGGTTTTATAACCTACCCATGTTTTATTATGACGTTATTTGTTTATAATTCATCTTTATAGAAAATTGTACGTTTTCTGATGACTTATTAGAGTTTTCATCCCATGCTACCTTTATTGTAAATGTTTGAGTACCGTTTTGCTCTAATCTTTTATTTTTTAATTCTGTAAGATTAGTATACGTAACTTTAACTGTATCATCCGTTGTTAATCCAGATTCTGAGATACTTTCTAAAACTGCTGGAATAGAGCCCTTACTAGTTACCGTAACTGGAAATTCAACATAAGCCCCCGGAAATTCTAATTTGTTAACTGTTACATTTAACGTGTTCTTATCAGATGAAATACTGGTTAATGAAGCTGCTTCACAAGTTCCTGTAAAGCCAATACAAGTAGGAGTTCCAACTGAAGTAAATTCAACATCAAAAGTACCTTCTGCTGTTGCTGTACCACTAATTGTTAAAGTTTCACTAAAAAGTGCGTAACCAACCGCTACAGTTAAAATAAATGCTATAATTCCAACCACTATAATGTTTTGTTTTTTCATAAATATATTCCCTTCTATTTTTATAACAATAACATAATAACATTTTTTATTTTCCTAGTAAATAAATGAAGAAAGAATTATTATAATTAATTAAAAAAGTGTAAACAAAAAAAACAGGATAAATCCTATTTTTATTGTGCTTGTTCGTATTCCAATTGAATTTGGAAAGTTACGTCTGATGAACCAGTATTTACTGTTTTATCCCATTCTACTTTGATAATCATCTCTTGAGTACCATTTGTAGCAATTGGGGTATCACTTGCTGCAACACCAGTATATGTAACCTTTATAGCTCTATTATCTGCTGTTAGACCAGTTTCTTTAATGTTCTTTAACTTAGCTGATACTGAACCTTTATTAGTTATAGTAACAGGTATTTCAACATATGCACCTGGATAGTCTAACTTGTTTACTGTAACAGTTAAAGTGTTTTTATCAGTTGAAATTGCTGCTATTTCGCTATCACCAGCACCTGTATAACCTACCTTAGTAATTGTTCCTACCTTAGTAAATTCAACATCAAAATCACCAGTTGCTGTTGCAGTACCAGTAACAGTTAAAGTTTCACTAAAAAGTGCATAACCAACTGCAACTGCTAAAACGAATGCTATAACACCAATGATTGCTATACTTTGCTTTTTCATTATAATCTCCTCTCCTTTATTATCTAAATATAGAATACATTTATTTTTCATTAAAGTCAATATAAAACAAAAAAGTTAACACTAAATAGTGTTAACCAAACTTATATTTTTAATACCATTCCTGGATATATTTTATTAGGATTTTTACCAATTACGTTTTTATTTTTTTCACATAACCTTTGCCAAGTAGTATTATATTTACTTGCAATAGCACTTAGAGTATCTTTCTTTTTTACAATATAAGTTGTTGGAGCAGAAGCCTCTTTATTTGGTATTTTTATTATTTGCCCAGGATAAATTTTATTAGGATTTTTAATGTTGTTATACTCTGCTAAAGATTTATAACTAGTGTTATATTTACCCGCAATAGCACTTAGCGTATCTCCTTTTTTAACCACGTAATTTATAACATGACGACTATTTTCATTTCTATAACTAGATGACGTATCTGACTTTTTATTGTTAATTATACTAGGATAGTCTTTATAAGCAATGTTTAAATCAACGTTTCCTACTATTCCAGGCATGCTTCCCTTAGATGAATACTGCCAGATGCCAAAGTTTTTATTATACGTAGGTTTACTACTCCACTCAGCAAGCCACTTATCATATCTATCTAATTTTGAACTATTTAATTTATCAGTAAAATAATCCTTATTAGCATATATCATTACGTAATATCCGGCACTTTCTATCATAGAGCATATGGTAAATGTTATATCAACTAATGTATCATTCCTAACGTTAGACGTTCTGCTTGAGCTTTCTATATCAATTACAACTGGATATAAAGGATTATATTTTTTTATTATGTTTATAAAACCTGTAGCCTCCTTTTTTGCAGACTCTACATTTGTTGCATAAGAAAAGTGATATAATCCGTACGGAATTTTTACTCTTTCTAACTCTTTTATGTTTCTTTTATATTTTTTATCTTCATAAAATGAACCATAACTTGTTCTTACCATTGCAAAATCTATATTTCCTTTTAATTTGTCAAAGTCGATGTCTCCTTGATGGTGACTTATGTCAATTCCTTTTTTTTGCATAAATTTTTCCCCCTTATTTCACTAATATTTAATGCAATTAATCATTTTATGAATAAACTTTAAACTACAAAAAAAGAGAATAAAATAAATTCTCTTAGTTATTAACCTTTTGATGCACAACCGGACTATCCATCGTAAGAGGTGCAAACGTATATCCATTAGAAAGACCAAACGTAATTATTCTTTCAATAGCATCTACCGTATAAGGTTTTATGTCGTGCATTAAAACAACGTTTAACCCATCTTCCGTAATCCCACCAGTTACGTTTGACACTATCTTATTTGAATCCTTAGTATCTCCAGCATCACCTGATACAATTGTCCAATCAAAGTATCTAAATCCAAGGGATTCTACCTTACTTGTTAAATCACTCATTATATGGGTCCTATATTTTCTACTTATCGTATTAGAACTACCTCCTGGAAATCTTATTATTTTGGATTCCTCGCCAGTATACTCCTTAACCTTATTTTGTATACTTAATAAATCTTCCATATAAGCATCAATTGATGTATAAATAAGACTATAATTATGTGAATAACTATGAAGACCAATCGTGTGACCTTCTTCTTTTTCCCTTTTTAATAAATCATTGTAATTGTTATTATATCCCGTTACGAAAAAGGTTGCCTTAACATTATAATTTTTAAGTATGTCAAGTAGTCTTGCCGTATGTGCTCCAGGTCCATCATCAAACGTTAAATAAATTGTTTTAGCGGTATTAACTCCTGGTTTATAGTTATTTTTAGGGAAAATTTTTATGGTTCTTTTTGCTTCACTTAAATTTCCTTCTTCATCTTTTACGCTGTATGTCAAAACGTAAGTTCCAGGCTTTTTAGTATCAACTGCACCACTTACTAAAACTTGATCCGTTATATTTCCATCACAATTATCAATTGCAACATAGCCTGGTTCTACGTATTTTGCGCCCACACTTAAATATATAATAGATTCGTCATTTAAAATTAAACTAGGTTTTTCATTATCCATAATATTAACATCAAACTCTTTTCTTGCCATATTACCAGATGAATCTGATACTCTATATTTAATTTTATTTTTTTCTATTTTATATTTTACATTTTTTGTTATGTCACCATCATAATTATCAGTTGCACTTATCTTAACATCACTTGTTTTTCCGTTTGGACAAACGTTTAAGAAGGAACCTTCAATTACTAATTCTGGCTTTTTAGTATCAACTACGGTAACTTTTTTAATTTTAGATACGTGCTTATCTTTATAATCAATCTTATAAGTTACGTTATAAGTACCAATTCTTTTAGTATTAACGCTCCCCTTTATTTTGTAAGTGATTTTTTTACATCTTATTCTAGTTCCATAACAAGCGGTTATCTTACTGTTTTTATATTTTTTAAACACTTCTATTTTCTCGGTACTTTTAAAGTCTTTAACATAAATATTACTTGCATAAAAGTTTACGTATACAAGTGAAAATATCAAAGAAAAAGAAAAAATAATTATTAAGATTAATCCCTTGTTTTTTATAATATCATTTTTATTTTTCATTTCTTACTCCTTACAATTTATTATAACACGTGTTTTTGAAACTATAAATAAAAGCGTAAAATAAATTATTTTTTATTTAATAATTCTGTAACCGCACGCATTACTGCTAATTTACCATATGGATAAGTAAGACTTCCTTGTTGATATGCTATAAAAGGAGGTCTTATAGGTCCGTCACAAGAAAGTTCTATTGAAGAGCCTTGCGTAAAAGTGCCCGCTGCCATAATTACTTTATCATCGTATCCTGGCATATCCCACGGTAATGGTTTTGAAAATGAATCAATTGGAGAAGCGCTTTGAATACCCGCACAATATTTAACTAAGTCTTCTTCGTTATTAAATACTATATTTTGAACAATGTCTGCTCTTTCTTCATTGTATTTAGGTTCCACGTTGTACCCTAAATCTTCTAGTACTTTACTTGTTAAAACAGCCGTTTTAAGAGATGATGCAACAACAGAAGGAGACATAAAAATGCCTTGTAATATTTGTTTATTTATTCCAAGAGTTGGGCCAACTTCTCTTCCCTCACCAGGAAGTGTTAGTCTTTCGCCTACCAAATCAATAAGTTTCCTTTTTCCTGCTACGTAAGCTCCATTAGGAGCTATTCCGCCACCTAAGTTTTTAATTAACGAACCAACTATTATGTCTGCTCCAACTTTTGTTGGTGTTTTATCACCAACAAACTCACAATAACAATTATCAACCATTATTATTATGTCATCATCTATTTTTTTTATTAATTTAATTACTTTTTCAAGCTTTTCTATAACGATACTTTTTCTAGTAGAATATCCCTTACTTCTTTGAATTTCTATTAATTTTACTTTATTATTCTTGATATAATTTTCTATTTTTTCATAATCAAAGTCATTATCTAATAAATCTATTTCATCATATTTAATGCCAAATGATTTTAAAGAACTTTTATTTTCTTTTATTCCTATTACCTCATGAAGAGTGTCATATGGAGTACCTGTTATACTTAGCATTAAGTCCCCAGGCCTTAAAAACGCGAATAAACAAACGCATAGTGCATGTGACCCAGAAATAAACTGACTTCTAACAATGGCATCTTCTGATTCTAGTACGGACGAAAAAACACGCTCTATTGTATCACGACCTATATCACCATAACCATACCCTGTTGTACTTCCAAAATGTGCTTCCGATATCTTATTATCATTAAATGCTTTTAAAACTTTCAAACTATTTATATCACATATATCATCTATTTTTTTAAATTCTTCAGTTAGGCTTTTTTCTGCTTTTAATACCAAGTTTTTTGCCTTATCACTTATACCAAATTCATTATACATATTATATCAACTCCTATTTTTATATAATTTATCCGTGATTATATCCGCCATCTACCCTTATTACTTCGTTTGTTATATAACTTGCATCATCACTTGCTAAAAAGTATATAACTTTAGCTATTTCTTTAGCTTCTGCAAATCTCTTTAAGTAAATTTTTTTTTCCTCTTCTTTTATGTAGTCTTCATCTAGGTTTCTATTCATATCAGTGTTAACCCAGCCAGGTGCCACTGCATTTACTCTTACGTAAGGAGCAAAATGCTTAGATAGATTATGAGTAAGAGAAATAAGTGCTGCCTTTGATGCATCATAATCTAAGCCATATTCATAATATGTATCAATCGCGTTGGTAGAAGATACGTTTATAATTACACCACTTTTATGTTCAAGCATGTTTTTCCCAACTTCTCTTGATAAAGTAAATGGGCCAATTAAATTAATATCTAATACTTTTTTAAAATCACTTACCTTTTTATCTTCAAACACACAATCTAAAGCAATAGCAGCATTGTTAATAAGTACATCTATCCTTCCATAATAATTAATTACATCATTTACCATTTTTTTTATGTCTATCTCATTTGATACATCACACTTACATAGCATAACATCAGAATCATATTTTTCTTCTAATTCTTCTTTTAAGGAAAGCGCAGACTTTTCGTCACTCACATAATTTATTACAACGTTATATCCGTTTTTTGCAAATTCTATGCTAGTTTCCTTACCTATTCCTCTAGAACCTCCTGTTATAAGTACCGTTTTTTTCAAAGTTAACACCTCATCTCAATGATATTATAGAAAAAAAATACACTATTTACAAGTGTATTTACCATTTAAATCATTTATATTAAGTATCGTATTTATCTTTTAACTCACTTATTTTTTCTTTAATAACTTTCTTTTTATCATTTATTATATTCGTACCCACTTCACCAATTAACATCTTCATATAATTATTAAATAAAGTTCTTGTTTCCTTTGAAAAACCATTTAAATTTTTTAAAAGCATGTTTACAGATTTTATCTTATTTTCTTTTATATCATCTGTTGTTTTTATACCAGACTTAACAAAGATATCAAATACTTCATCAATTATTTGTCTTCGCTCTTCACGAGTTGTTTTTGTAAGCCAAACTTTTATTGAAACATCAAGTTCCTTGCTCAAGCTAGATTCTTCACATCTTAGTAAGTGGTCATCTTCTACTTTCCAACTTGATATTTCATGTTGCATAATTCCTATTGCATCACTTTTTATTACATTTAAGTTTTCCTGATTTAATAAAACTCCAACTATGCTATAATTAGGTATTATGTTAATAAGTCTATCTTTAATCATATTGTAATCCATGGATTTAAATATGTCATCTGGAATCCCTGGTCCATCAAATGAGTATATTTTCTTTACCTTACCCTTTTTAGACGGAAGAAGTCTAAGTGCTGATACCAATGCTAAATTCCCGCCTTTAGAATGTCCACATAAATAAATGTTACAATTATTTTTATTTAATGTATCACTTACGTATTTGCTTGCGATTAGATGTGACTTAGTTGGATATTCATAAGATAGTGCAAAATCTTCCTTCCAACCTATAAATGTGTTATCAGTTCCTTCAAAACTTATTATAATATCATTATTTAAAAGTCTTAAAGATAATATGCCAACTTGAACATCATCTGTTAATATGTATTTATAGTTAAACATGGTTATGTTTTTATATCTTTTTTTATCATATATTAAGGATAACAACTTATAGGCTGTCTTTACTGAATCGCCTAAATTATTTGCATCATAATTTTTTAAACTTGATCCTATATCATAGATTAATCCATCCTTAAAGTTTGATAAGTCAAGGTAAGAAAGATGAGAAAATATAAGCATATCAAGTTCACCAAGTACTTTTTCATCAAAATCATAATTTCCATATTTATTAACGTAATCAAATATCTTTTCCATAACATTCTCCTATTAATATTATATAACAAAGGAATTAACTTTAACATATATTTTTAAATTGATTTACATCCTATTTATAATGTATAATAAAATTATATTAGGAGAATAAAAATGAGTGTAAAAGAAAAAAAGATAGTTTTTCAGTATTTACAGATTTTATGTTATCGGATGATGGATTAAAATTTAAAAATTGGAGGTTATAATTTATGATGATAGATATAAGACAAAAAAATAAAGAAATGTATGAAGCAGATTTTGAAATAATTTCTAATGGTAATATATTAGGTTCAATTAACGTTAAAGGAAAGTTAGCTTCAATGGAATCTTCTTTAATTGGTAATTTTAATAATATACCATTTGAATTAAAATATACGGGTGGTTTATTTACAAAAACAAAAAATAAAAAGTTCAGACCATATCAAATAATTGTATCTGAAAAGAACGTTGGAGAAATATACCAAACAAATAAAAAAACCGGTTTATTTGGTAATTATGAATATACCGAATTAATTTACAATAATGAGATTTATAAAGAATATGGTATTGGATTAGGAACTGAATCTAAATGTCCAATTTATATGAATGATATTCAAGTAGCTCAAATAGATACAGAGCAAATTATATATAACGATTTACATAATTATAAGATATATGTAAAAAATGATAATTATTCTTTAATATCAATTATAATTGCTTGTTATATGTATATTAATGCTGGTTTTAAACCAGGTGTTGAAGTTAAAGAATCTGTTACTAAGTATTATAATAAAACTACTAATAAAGAATTAAATTTGAAATATAATCCTAATTGGATTAATGAAATAAAGTGAGGTAAATATGAGAGAAAAAGAAAAAATAGAAATTAACGAAAAATTATTGGAAAGTGAAACAGGATATAAAACAGATGTTATTTTTACAGTAATCTTTGTTATAGCATCAATAATAATAGTATTATCACCGTTTATATATATTAATAAATTAAGTACTTTTAATTTAATCTGTGATTTTATATTCTGTATTTTATTTTCTTTAATGTTTAATTTATTACCTTTGATTAAATTGAATAAAAAAAAGCAAATTATAAAAAAAATAAGAAATAGGAATTATAAAGTAGTTTTAGATCAAATAACTAACATTGAGGTAACATTAAGCAAAGACAATGAATATCCAGATAAAGAACATTATCTAACATTAAAAGAATATTCTAAAGTATATAATAAAGATTTTCCTGTTTATTCAGATTTTTTTAGAAAGGTTGAAAAAGGAGATTTTGTTTATCTGATTTTTATAAATAATGATACTACGCCACTTTTTATTTTCAAACAAGAAGACTATTATTATAATGGAATTTTAAATAATATTAAAGAAATAAAATAGATAAAGTAAAGACAACATAATAAGAAAAAATCATAATTTTCAACAAATAATAGTTGACTTTTCAAATACAATATGACAGAAAAACTTTTATAAAAATAAAGACGTTCGGATATTCCGAGCTTTTTTATTATGTTAATTATTTTTTGATAAATGCTTGTAATCTGAACATCATAATGAGAAAAGTTTTTTGAATTGTAGAATTACAAGCAAAAAAGGAAAGTTTAAAAAAATGACTATTTTCAGACTCTTGTAAACGTTAATTTATAATGTTAATAATAATGATATAATGCCTATCTAATTATAAAAAAAAGAAGGAAAAACAATGATGAGCCACTACCTGCTGAAAAAGTAATTGTATTATTACTATCTACGATAAATGATTTATCACCTAATCTAATAGCCTTATTATTACTTCCTCCAAAAGTATTATTAATTATTTCTATTTTGCCGTTAGAGTTTGTTATAGCATTAGAGTTACTTGATAAAATCTCATAAGTGTTATCACTTTTAATTTTAATAGTTATTTCATACTTATCTTTCCAATCTGTTTTCTTATCTTTATTATTAATAGATATAAAAATTAAAGTACCAGTTGTAACAATGGCTAAAATACTTATCAATAATTTCACAAAATTAGATTTAAAAATACTATTCATAACATCATCTCCTACACTACATATTATATAATTAACACTAAAATTAAACTACATAAAAAAAGTTAAGCCCAAACTTAACTTTCATTTTTAAAAATTAACTTTCACATTATTTCTTTTTTCTTCATCAATTTTAAATAATTCTTTTCTTTTAAAAGAAAACATTTTAGCTATTATATTAGATGGCACAGATTCAACCAAGTTATTGTATGAAGTTACAGCATCATTGTAACTAGTTCTAGCATAATTAAGCTTATTTTCTATATCATTTAAACTATTTTGAAGACTTAGAAACTGAGTATTAGCCTTTAAATCAGGATAACTTTCTGCCAGCATCATTATGTTATTAAATTTTTTATCTACTTTTTCTGTCTCCTCAATACTAAATCCTTTATTGTTATACGATGATCTTAAGTTAACTAATTCTTCTAAAGTACTTGATTCGTGTTTTGCATAGCCCTTTACTGTTTCTACTATGTTTGGTATTAAATCAAATCTTTGATTAAGTAAAACATCAATTTGTGACTGTCTTTCTTTAACCTTATTATTTTTTCTTACGAAACGGTTATAATCTATTAGTAGAATTCCTGTTATTATTATAACTATTATTAAACATATATTTATTATCATTGCTATTCCACCTCGCTATCTAGTTTCTATGGTTACTTTATTTACATAACCATTATCATCATAATCTAGTGATATTTCATATTCTTGGAATTTATTTCCATTAAATTCTCGAAGATTATTTTTTACATTACTTATATTTGAAGGATCAGTTCCATAAGATGTTCCATCAAATATAACCTCAATTAAATGTTCTTTATCTTTCTTATTATTCTTTATAATATTATCAACTTGACTCTTTGCAAACATGCCACTTTTTGTTCCTTGATTTATTTCAAAAGTACTATTAAAACTATCTTTGCTAAAATTTTCATGGTATTCTTCTTGTTCTTTTTTTATTTTATCTTCAAGTTCTTGTTGCTTTTTTTCTTCCTCTTCTTGTTCCTTTTCAGCTTTTTCTTTTTCTTTTCTTAATTCTTCTTTTATTTCATCTTTTTTAGTTTTTATATCAGTTCCTATTCTGTATGTTAAAAATGCTAGTGATGCTATAAAAATAATTATTAATATATATAGAATAAACTTTCTATCACCATCTTCTTTTTTATCTTCTTTTGTTTCAAACTTATCTTCTAAAGATATATCTTCATTAGTAAGTGTATTAACATCAACTTCAAATAACTTACTCATCATTTGTAATTTATCAATATCAGGCTTTGATTGACCAAGTTCCCATTTTGAAATGGTTTGCCTTGTAACATCAAGTTTTTCAGCAAGTTCTTCTTGGGATAACAAAGCTTTCTTTCTTAATATAATTAACTTTTCATAAAATTTCATATAAAACACTTTCTCCTTTTTTCAAATTTAAATTTGATGACAATAGATTACCATTTAGTCTTATTTAAGTCTAGCAATTTAAGGTGGAATTTTGTCAATTTATTTTAACATTTATGTTAAAATTGCCAATTTCTTATTTCTTCTAAATCTTCTCCATATTCTTTAATATAATTATTATGTTCTTCTAGTTTTTTATTCATATCACTAATTATTTTTTCACCTATATTACCTAAATCTAGGTTATTTACAGCATCTATTACTAAGTTAAATCTATCTATCTTATTTTTAACTCTCATATCAAATGCAGTTGTAATAGTTCCTTCTTCAACATATCCATGAACATGTATATTATGATTATGTCTAAAGTAAGTTAATTCATGAATTAATGTTGGGTACCCATGAAATGCAAAAATAATTGGTTTGTCTTTAGTAAATAAATAATCATATGCTATATCATTTAAAGCATGTGGATGATTAGTTGTAGAATCTAACTTCATTAAATCAACAACATTTATAAATCTTATTTTTAAATCTGGCAAATAAGACTTTAGTATCTTTGTTGCTGCGATTGCTTCAACAGTTGGCGTATCACCTGCACAAGCCATTATTAAATCTGGATTAGCGTCGTTGCTAACAAAATTCCATATACCAATACCATTAGTACAATGTCTTACGGCATCATCCATATTAAGCCACTGATAAGATGGATGTTTTGATGCTATTACAACGTTTACGTAATTCTTACTTTTTAAACAGTGGTCCATACAAGATAACAAACAGTTAGCATCTGGTGGTAAATATATTCTAATAACATCTACCTTTTTATTTGCAATATGATCCATAAAGCCTGGATCTTGGTGAGTAAAACCATTATGATCTTGTTGCCATACGTTTGATGCTAACAAAAAGTTAAGTGATGAAATAGGTTTTCTCCAAGAAATTTCATTACATACTTTAAGCCATTTTGCATGTTGTGCTGCCATTGAATCAACAATTCTTATAAACGCTTCGTAGCTAGCAAAAAATCCGTGTCTACCAGTTAAAAGGTAACCTTCTAGCATTCCCTCACACATATGTTCTGAAAGCATTGAATCCATTACCCTACCATCTTTAGATAAATATTCATCATTTTCTTTTATGTCTAGTTGCCAATCTCTATTAGTTACATCAAAAACATCATATAACCTGTTTGACATGGTTTCATCTGGTCCAAAAATTCTAAAGTTTTTGTTTTCATCATTAAGAGAAAATATATCTTTTATAAATGAACTTAATACAAGCATATCTTGGTTTTTAACACTACCTGGATAAGGAACATCAACTTTATAATTTCTAAAGTCAGGCATAATTAAATCTTTTCTTAAGTAACCTCCATTAGTATATAAACTTGAACCCATGCGTTTATCACCTTTTGGACAAACACTTTCATACTCTTTTTTTAATTTTCCATTAGAATCAAACAATTCTTCTGGTTTATAACTTCTAAGCCAATCTTCAAGTATTTTAATATGTTCTTTTTTGTCCATAGAAACAGGAACTTGGTGTGCTCTAAAAGAGCCTTCTATATTTTTACCATCAACTTTTTTTGGACCCGTCCAACCTTTAGGAGTTCTTAAAATAATCATTGGCCACCTTGGCTTTTCATCATCATTTGATTTCTTAATTTCTTTAATATCATTAATTACTGCATCCATTGTTGATGCCATTTTTTTATGCATTAAAAGTTCGTCAGAGCCTTCTACTAAATAAGCTTTATATCCACATCCATAAAAGAAACTAGCAAGTTCTTCGTTGCTCATTCTAGAGAAAATAGTTGGATTACTTATTTTATAACCATTTAAATGAAGTATAGGAAGTACTGCACCATCAGTCTTCTTATTTAAAAATTTTATTCCGTGCCAACTTGTTGCAAGTGGCCCTGTTTCTGCTTCTCCATCTCCTACTACGCACGCTGCAATTAAATTTGGATTATCAAAAACTGCTCCAAAAGCATGACTAAGTGAGTAACCCAATTCTCCTCCTTCATGAATTGAACCTGGAGTTTCTGGTGCAACATGACTTGGAACTCCACCTGGAAATGAAAATTGTTTAAATAATTTTTGCAACCCTGCTTCATCCTGAGTAATATTAGGATACTTTTCGGTATAACTACCTTCTAAGTAGGTATTAGCAATCATAAAGTTACCACCATGACCTGGGCCTGATATATAAATCATATCTAAATCATATTTATTAATTACCCTGTCTAGATGAGTATAAATAAAGTTTTGTCCTGGAACAGTTCCCCAGTGACCTACTATTTTCTTTTTAATGTCTGTTGCTTTAAGCGGTCTTTTTAAAAGTGGATTATCAAGTAAATAAAGTTGACAAGCCGATATATAATTAGCCGCTCTAAAATAACCATCTAATCTTTCTAGTTCTGTCATAACCTAACCTCTTTTCCTATTCTATAATGATTATATCATAACAAAAGAAAAAATAAGATACTAAAAGCACCTTATTTATATATATTTTTTTATTACTTTATCGAAATCTTCTTCTAGATTTTGTTTTCTTATGTAATTACTAAACCCATCCTCAACATAATGATCCTTTATTGATTCTTTGTTCTTGTTTAGCATTATAATGGTTGGAACATTAAATCCTTCTTTTGCTTCTTGAAGTTTTCCAAGCGTACCAAAACCGCTTATAGGCTTCATATCATCTTCTAAAAGAATTAAGTCAAAACTCTCACCATCTTTTACTCTTTCTATAATATCACTACTATGCATTGTAGTTAAAAGTTCTATGTCATACTTGCTAGCTAAAGTATTTATATCTTTTAAAGTTTGTAATTTATCACTTACAACCATTACCTTTTTCTTATTAAAGATATACTCGCTATAATAATCTTTACTAACTTTTATTTTTTGGTCTAAAATTATAGTAAACGTACTTCCCTTTTCTTTTTCGCTTCTAATATTTATAAAACCACCTAATTTTCTAATTATTTTAAAAGCAAGTTTTAAATCTACATCCAAACTATTAAGTTTTAAAAGGTCAGTATCTTCTAAATCAGTATTAGTTTTTAAAAGTTCATTTAATTTATCAACGCTCATTCCGCATCCGGTATCTTCTATCTCAATAATTAAACGACATACATCATACTTAACTATTTCATTAGCACTTACCTTTATGTAACCTTCCTTAGTATACTTAGAAGCATTAATTAAAATACTCATTATTACTTGTTTTAGCTTAACGCTATCACCATATAACTCATCTGGTATGTTCTTACTTATTTTCGTTTCTATTGTAACGTTCTTATTAACATCTTTTTCTATTTTCTTTATACATTCATTTAAAAGCGAAATAGCATTATAAGTTTCGGTTGAAACTGCTAACTTACTAGATGATATATTTGAAATATCTAATACGTTATTAATGACGTTTTTAAGACCTCTAGCATTATTTTCTATAACTTTAATACCCGTTTTCATATCTTCTTTATTTTTATCATCTAAAAGTATTTTGCTTACTTCCAAAATATTATCGATAGGCTTTTTAGTATCTTGAGTCATACTAAATAAAAAGTTAGATTTTTCTTCACTCATGCTTTCTAATAATTTTTTATTTCTGTTAAGCTCATATATCATTTTTACATCGGGGTTTTCTATTGTAAAAAACATTATTAAATCAGCATATGCTGCAACCAGTGAGATTAATAATATTTCTGGTGCAAACCTTCTAATTACAAGAGACAATATTCCTAATAATGCTAGAAAAAATAATGGTATAAATTTTTTGTTATTAGAACTTTTAATATTTTTAATTAATGATTTAAATACTAGAAGTAAGATTAATATCACGTAAATTCCTAACATGCTTACAAGTAAGTTCATCGCACTACCATTAGTATCAATTATTCCATCTTTGTTTATAACATTAACGTTTAAAAAGAAAAAGCAAATTGAAACTAAAATATTTACTATAAAAGTAGACTTTTGAATTGCCCCTCTTAACTTTTTATTATTATAAACAGAAACTATAAGCACATAGTTAAATAACGCCCATACCCAAAACAATATTAAAATATAATCTATTCTGTGGATATTATAGATATACTTAGGAATTCCATATAGGTTCATTAATACCACTAAAAGGCACGCTAAAGAGGACTCTAACAACGCAATTATTATAAGGTTAGAATATGCTCTTGTTTCATCACTATGAATTCTTTTTTTACTAAAAAATACTACTACAATTAAAATGTTTATAAGTACTGCACATATTGGAAAATATAAGTTATTCATAAAAGCCTCCTATTTTATAACTAGAGTATAACATGAAAATAAGCTTCTTTGCAAATAAAAAACCATCAAATTAATGATGATTTCTCTTTGATAATAAAAATGCATTATTTTTATTTAAATTCAAGTTATCAAGGTGTTCAAAAGCCTTGCTTTGTTCTACTATGTTTTTATCAACAAAATGTTTTTCTTCTATATCTTCCAGACTAAATTTCCACTCACTTAATACCTTGTTCATATATTCTTCAAAACATTTTATAAGTGGGCTTTTTCTTTTATAATCAGGCACAAAATAATCTTCAGCAGTTAGTGTTTTTCCATATTTTTCTTCTAACTTTTCTCTTGAAACATTTGAATACTTATCCCATATATCAAATAACAATCCCCCTATTTGACCTTTTATTAAATCTAATCCTTCATTTTTTTCTTCTTTAGTAAGAGTATTAATATCATACATTTTAGTATAGTCAATTGGTTTTCCTAATCTTACTATTGCTCGTCTTTTTCTCTTACCTGGTATATCTATTATTTCAAATGCTCCAGGAATTACTATTGCATTGTTTTTTAATGCAGCTTCTACCATGTAATTATAACCTTCATAATATGGTTTATTTTCAGATAAATTCCAAGATCCCTCATAAAACCATAGCATATTATACCCAGATTGTAATACATCATTTATAACCTTTTTGACATTATGCCTATCATTTATAAGTGATTTCAAATTGGTTTCATATTCACCTTTTACCCTATTATATTCCTCTTTTAGTACTCCACTTAAATCATCATTTAAATAGCTTTCTATCTCTTCTAAATATTTTCTTTGTTCTTTTAATTCAGAGCTATCATATGGATTTTTCATATCAAAATAAATTACACCATTTTTTTCTAATAATTTACCTGAAATATCCGGATGGACGTTTTTAAAATCACCAGATAATAATACCATATGATTTTTTATAGCCTCCATTTCAATTGCTATATCTTGCATTCTAACATGATTAAAAGCAAAAATAATTGGTCTACCATTAAAATCAAATTTATATCTTTCAAAATCTTTTTCAAATCCACTAATTGTATTAAAAAGACTCATTATTTTATACAAAGTATTGTGTAACCACAAATTCTTTCTTATGTCTTTTAATTCTTCAGAAGGCAAATTATGATCTATGTTATACTGTCTTCTTTGCTTTAGCTCTTCTTGTTCCTTATTTATTTTTTCTTCTTTTGCCATAACTCCCCCATATCTCCATATATAACTTCATCTAAAACATTTTTTATTTTTACTACTTAATACTACATCAGCTACATATTCTAGCATAGTTTTTATCAAATTACAACAAAAAAAGATGCTACCTCTAGCACCTTCATGTTATTATTTAATTTCGATGTATTTTTTTTCAGTTGCTTCGTCTTTTTTAGGAACGGTAATTTTTAGTACTCCGTTAGTAAATTCTGCATCAATTTTATCAGAATCTAAATCGTGTAAGTAGAAAGATCTTTGATACTTACCATAACTTCTTTCACGATGAATGTAATTCTTATCCTTATCTTCATCATTTACTTCATCAGATTTCTCAGCAGTTATAGTTAAATAATCCTTCTTAGCTTCGATTTTTATTTCATCCTTATTAAAACCTGGAACGTCCATTTCAATATTGTAAGCACCATCCTTTTCATAGATATCGCACTTCATATTATCTTCCTTTGTACTTGGCATAAAGTCTTCAAAAATATCACCGAAATAATTTCTTGGGATTAAACTCATATATCTCATCTTCCTTTCTAATTATGTTATACCACTATTTTTAGCACTTGTCAATAGTGAGTGCTAAAAATATTTATACATTTTATTTTATGTAAAATAAAACGTAAATATACAAAAAAACGAAGATTAATTTTTATCTTCGCTTTCATATAAACTCTTATATATTTTACTTGTTTTTAAAAGACTTTCATGCGTTCCAAAGCAACTTACCCTTACTTCATCAACCACATATATAATATCTGAATCAACAACTTTTTAAATTTTTATTTTTAATTTAAGATTACTTCAAATCAGTCATGTAAATATATTACATATGAAGAACTTGTTCCATTCTTTGTTTTATAACCTTTAATATCCACTTTACCACCATTTTTTTCTATTATTTTTTTAGATGATATATTTTTATCATCACAATTTATTCTAATTGTTTTAAAGCTAAACTCTTTGCATTTTTCTAAAGCTAATTTAAGCATAATAGTTCCATAGCCTTTATTTCTATATTCTGGTAATATTTTATAAAAAATTTGACTACCACTCTTTAACCAAAAATCATTTAATGTGGTTCTAATCCCTAGTTCTCCTATAGGATTATTATTCACATAAAATACATATCTTGTGCAACACGAATTGGTTTTTACATTTAGAATAGTTTCTTCCTGTACATAATTATTAAATTTTATTATAAACTCATCATATGAATCATTATAAAATTTATTGGTAGATCCCATTTCATTTTGCGGAAGACTTTTATACATATGATATACTTCT
>ULYQ01015942.1_pt1 | contig 21919 bp, 19 predicted proteins | sample 1962271 | NCBI WGS metagenome assembly ULYQ01 (sample SAMEA4835865, study PRJEB28245) | human gut metagenome | biome: gut microbiome; material: fecal sample | place: Denmark | collected 2008
CAAAACGAACCTGAAAAATTGGTGATTTTTATCAACCCGCCTTATGCGGAAGCTAGTTCTGCCAAGACAGTGCAAGGAACTGGAAAAAACAAGCCGCAAATTCAGGAAACAAAAATTGGGAAAGCATACAAAGAATTTTTAAGTCGTGGAAATAGAGAGCTTTTCATGCAATTTTTTATTAGAATTTTAAAAGAAATCAAGGGTTGCAAAATGGCAAGTTTTTCAAAATTAAAATATGTAAATTCAAATTCTTGCATTGTTTTTAGAGATAAAATAAATGCAAAGTTTTTAAAAGGCTTTGTTTGCCCATCTGAAACTTTTGATAATGTAAATGGAAAATTTCCTATTTCATTTTCAATTTGGGACAGCAAAAGCAACGAAAAAATAGTTTCTATAAAACAAGATATTTTTGACAATCAATGTAATTTGTTGGGCAAGAAAACATTTGGTTGTAGAAAAGATAATAGCATTAATAAATGGCTTGCTGATTTTAGAAATGATAGTCCTGCAAAATTTTTTCTTGGTGGTGGCGCACCTGATTTTCAAAACCAAAAATATATTTGTCTTTTAAATAATAAAGGAACACGTTGCGTTCCTTATGCTGCACTCAATGAAAAGAATTTAATTGAAGGATTTATTTATTTATCTGTTCGCCATACAATACCTGCAACATGGATAAATGATAGAGATCAATTTTTATACCCGAATAAAAAGTGGCAAAAAGACGTGGATTTTCAAAACAATTGTTTTATTTATGCTTTGTTCCACGGGCAAAATACTGTTTCAGGCAAAAAAGACGTGAATCATTTAATTCCATTTACAGAAAAAGAATTAAATGTCCAAGAAGCATTTGAATCCCATTTCTTATTGGATTTTATGGCTGGGAGAATAAAATCCAACAATGATGATTTTTTAGGAAAAAATGTGCAATCTTTTATTCCAACAAAGCCCATGGAATTTTCTATTGAAGCGCAAAATGTTTTAAGCACTGCCAAGGCAATTTATGTTTATTATCATCAAGTTGCAAGTGATAAAAGAAATTCTTGGAAGATAAATGATCAAGTAAAATATTCTCGCAATGCGTCTTTTTATGATATTAAAGAATTTTTCCAAGGGCGCAGTGAAAAAGGCAGAATGAATCCAAAATCGGAAGATTTAAAATATACAGAATTATTAAACAATTTAAAAAATGCGCAAAAAATATTGGCGCAAAAAATAGAACCCAAAATTTATGAATATGAATTTTTATTAGAATAATCCACGGTAAACCAATTGTTTTTTTCAAAAAAAATTGACGTTGACCGTGGATTTTTTTTAATCGTATTCATTTAAAAATTTAAAAATCAAAAAAAATCAACAAAATTTTACAAAATCGGGGCGAGCCATTTGCGTGCTTCTTGTTCATCCATTTTTGCGCGCGCTGCCCAATCCAACAATTGGTCTTCTCCAATTTTGGGAATGGCAAAATAACGCGCCAAAGGGTGCGCAATCATCAAGCCGCAAACGGAAGCCGCGGGTTGCATTGCGGTTGATTCGGTTAAAGTCATTCCAATTTCATTGGCATTTAAGGCACTAAAAATGCGCCGTTTTTGGCTGTGGTCGGGGCAAGCGGCATAACCGGGCGCCGGGCGTATGCCTTGGAATTTTTCCGCAATCAAATGTTCGTTGTTTAAAGTTTCATTGGGCGCATAACCCCAAAATTGGGTGCGCACTTGAAAATGCAAAAATTCCGCCGCCGCTTCTGCCAAGCGGTCTGCCAAGGCTTTTAATAAAATTTGGTTGTAATCATCGCCTGCAAAATCTTGCAAATGTTCGTCAATGTTTAATCCCGCGGTTAAGGCAAACATCGCCGCAAAATCGGGCGTTTTTTTATCACCAATAAAATCGCAAAGCGCCGTGTTAAAACGTCCTTTGGGTTGCTTGTGTTGCTGGCGCAATCCCAAAATGGTGCAAAGCGTTTGGCGGCGTTGGTTGTTTTGGTAAAAAACAATATCATCGCCTTGGCGCTGGGCAGGATAAATTCCCAAAACCGCGCGGGCGCTAAGCCATTTTTCTTCTACCAGTTGGGATAACATTTTTTGGGCATCAAAAAACAATTCTTTTGCCACTTTGCCTTTTTGTGGGTGATTAAAAATTTGCGGGTATTTTCCAGCAATATCCCAAGAAGCAAAAAAGGGCGACCAATCAATGAAATCACAAAGCGTTTTCAAATCAAAATCAATAATTTGGCGTCCTAAAAAATTCGGCGTGGTGGGCACAAAATCGCCAAAAGGTTGTGGATTTTGGCGCGCTTCTTCAAGGGGAATTAAGGCGGCGCTTTTTTTCTGGGCATAATCGCGCGCGGTTTGTTGTTGCATTTTTTTGTTTTCCGCTTTAAACAAAGCGGCGTGCGTTTGTGAAAGCAGTTGCGTGGCAACGCCTACCGATTGCGAAGCATCGCGCACATAAACCACGCACCCTTCGGGGTTGGCTGGCGCAATTTTAATTGCCGTATGCGCGCGCGATGTGGTCGCTCCGCCAATTAAAAGCGGTTGCGGCATTTTTAGCCGCGCCATTTCACTTGCCACAAAAACCATTTCTTCTAATGATGGCGTAATTAAACCCGACAAACCGATGATATCCACTTGGTGTTTTTGGGCTTCATCCAAAATGGTTTCGCACGGCACCATCACGCCCAAGTCAATCACTTCATAACCATTGCAACCCAACACCACGCCCACAATGTTTTTGCCGATATCATGCACATCGCCTTTGACGGTGGCCAGCAAAATTTTGCCTTTGGATTGCGCTTTTTCTTTGTCCGCTTCAATAAACGGCAACAAATGCGCCACGGCTTCTTTCATCACGCGGGCGGATTTCACCACTTGCGGCAAAAACATTTTGCCTTGCCCAAACAATTCGCCAACGGTGTTCATTCCCGCCATCAATGGTCCTTCAATCACATTTAAGGGCGGCAAATTTTTGTTGAAAAATTGCAAGCGGCATTCTTCGGTATCCATTTGAATAAAATCGGTCATTCCTTTGACCAAGGCGTAAGAAATGCGCTCTTCTACGGGCAATGCGCGCCAAGACAAATCCGTTTGTTGGGTTTTGGAATGTTGGGCATCGCCTTTTAAATTTTGCGCCAATTCCAATAAAGCATCGGCGGCTTCTGGATTTTTATCCAAAACCGCATTTTCCACGGTCAACTTTAAATTTTTTTCTAAATCATCATAAATGCCGAGCATTCCAGCATTGACAATGCCCATGGTTAAGCCGTTTTCAATGGCATATTTGAGAAAAACCGTGTGAATGGCTTCGCGCATCAAATTGTTGCCGCGAAAACTAAACGAAACATTGGAAATGCCGCCAGATACCCACGCGTGCGGCAAATTTTGCTTAATCCACGCCACCGCTTCAATAAAATCCACCGCATAATGATTGTGTTCAGCCAAACCGGTGGCAATGGCAAAAACATTGGGGTCAAAAATAATGTCTTCGGCTGGAAAACCATTTTGGGTTAAAAGTTGGTAAGCGCGCGCGCAAATTTCTTTTTTGCGTTCAAAACTATCGGCTTGCCCTTTTTCATCAAATGCCATCACAACGGCTGCTGCGCCGTATTTTTGGCAAATGCGGGCGTGGTGCAAAAATTTTTCTTCGCCTTCTTTTAAAGAAATGGAATTGACAATGCCTTTGCCTTGCAAGCATTTTAAGCCGACTTCCAACACTTGCCAGTTGGAAGAATCAATCATCACGGGCACGCGCGCAATGTCGGGTTCAGATGCAATTAAATTTAAAAAATCCCGCATTGCGCGCGGCGCATCCAACATGGCTTCATCCATATTGATGTCAATAATTTGCGCGCCATTTTCAACTTGTTGGCGTGCAACGCTAATGGCATCCACATAGCGCTCTTCAATAATCATTTTGGCAAAGGCTTTGGAGCCGGTAACGTTCGTGCGCTCGCCCACATTCACAAAAAGCGATTTTTCATTCACGTTAAAGGCTTCCAAACCCGACAACCGCAATTCTGGCTTAATTGTGGGAATGGCGCGCGGTGCTTTGTTTTCAACCGCTTGACGAATGGCCAAAATATGTTCAGGCGTGGTGCCGCAACAACCGCCCAAAATGTTCACAATGCCGCTTTGCGCCCATTCTTGTAAATCGTTTGCCAACATTTCAGGCGTTTCATCGTAACCGCCAAAGGCATTGGGCAAACCGGCATTGGGATGCGCCGATACAAAACAATCGCAAATTTGGGCAATTTGGGCAATATGCGCGCGCATTTCTTTGGCGCCCAATGCGCAATTAAAACCAAAAGAAAGCGGTTTGGCGTGCCTTAAAGAATTCCAAAACGCTTGGGCAGTTTGGCCAGATAAAGTTCTGCCCGAAGCATCGGTGATGGTGCCGGATATCATAATCGGCAAGCGCGCTTGCAAACGCAAAAAAACATTTTCTATAGCAACAACGGCGGCTTTGGCGTTTAACGTATCAAAAACGGTTTCAATGAGCAAAATATCCGCGCCGCCTTGGATTAAATTTTCAGCTGATTCTTCATAAGCAACAAGCAATTCATCAAATGTAATATTGCGAAAAGCTGGGTCGTTCATATCGGGCGAAATAGAAAGCGTTTTGCCCGTTGGTCCCAAAACGCCCGCCACAAAGCGCGGTTTTTCGGGCGTTTGTTGGTTAAATTCATCGCACAACTGGCGGGCAATTTTGGCGCCCGTGAAATTCAATTCGGCAACCCATTCTTCCAAATGGTAATCCGCTTGGGAAAAACGATTGGCGTTAAAGGTGCAGGTTTCAATAATATCCGCGCCGGCTTCTAAATAAGCGCGATGAATATCGGCAATAATTTGCGGTTGGGTTAAAAGCAACAAATCATTGTTGCCTTTTAAGTCGCCTTGATGCTGGGCAAAACGCTCGCCGCGGTAATCTTCTTCTTGCAAATGGTGGCGCTGAATCATCGTTCCCATAGCGCCATCCAAAATCAAAATGCGTTGTTGCAAAAGTTCTTTTAAAAGTGCGGTTTGGTCTGTTTGCATTTTTTGAAATATCAGTTGATTTGAAAAAATTTGAAAATTTTTTTAAGTTGACCGTGGATTTTTTTAAAATTAAAAAAACAAAACACTTGAAAAATTTTAAGGCGTTGCGCGCACGCCAACTTTGGTTTTGGCTTGGCGAATCAAAGCGCCATCTTTAAATTCACACAAAGTGCCCGCGGGAATTTCATTCCAAATTTCATCATCGGTTAAAGGAAGCGTTGCCACAATTGCCACGCGGTCGGTGTCACTGGTCACTTTTTGAAAATCCACGCTTAAATCTTGGTCTTTTAAATGCGCCGTTTGAAAAGGCGCTTGCCGCACAATGTAAGAAAGGCGCGTTGATGCGTGCGCAAAAAGCGAATCGCCTTGCGAGAGCAAAAAATTGCACTCGCCAAACTCGGCAATTTCCAAAGTGATTTGGCAAATGCTTTCAAAAAGTGCTTCTTGGCTTGGCGCCTTGTGAAAACGCGCGCGCAAGGTTTGCAAAATCAAACAAAATGCGCGCTCAGAATCGGTTTTGCCAACGGGCAAAACACTACCATTGAAAGTTGGATAAAAATTTTTCAAATCGCCATTGTGCGCAAAAATCCAATAACGCCCCCACAATTCGCGGCAAAAAGGATGCGTATTTTCCAAACCAACCGCACCTTTGGTGGCTTTGCGAATATGCGCGATGACGTTGGTTGAATGAATGGGATAAGCCTTTACCCATTCTGCCAAAGGCGATTTGGCGCTGGGCGTAGGATCCAAAAAAAGCCTCGCGCCATAACCTTCAAAAAAGGCGATGCCCCAGCCATCGGCGTGAACATCGGTTGCGCCGCCGCGCTCACGAAAGCCGGTAAAAGAAAAGCAAATGTCGGTTGGCACATTGCAATTCATTCCTAAAAGTTCGCACATGGTGGTTTTGGTAAATGTTGTTGGGTTTGTCAATATAACTTAAAAAAAAGCCGCCTTGTTTGTAAATACGCGGATTTTAATGAAAACCAATTTTCCACGGTCAACATAAAATTTTTTTCAAAAATTATTTTTCAAAAAAATAAAACGTTGACCGTGGATTTTAATTTTTGGTTGGCAAAAGGGTGTATTTTTCAAAAAATACCAAATCAGCAGCAATTTCAGGCGGTAAATTTTCTTTTAAAAATTCCGCAGAATAATCATTCAAAAAAACATAAAGCGTTTGAACATCGCGTTTGCCGTTTTTTAAATCTTCAAAGATTTGATTTTGAAAGGCAAAAGCGCCTTTTCTATCTGGTCTGGCTTGGCACAAAAAATTTGTTTGCAGGTGGTGATTAGCCGCGTAACGCGCAAAAGGCAAGGCGCCAAAAACATAATCCCACCAAACACTTGGCACAATTTCAGAGTTTTTAAAAATTATCAGCGTTTTTGCATTTTGGGCATAAGTTTGCAATTCAGTCATTGCCAGCATTGGCGCTCTTGGGTTGGCGCGGCGCTCTGCCATAATTTTGACATTTTCAGCATAAACATTGTGCCAAGGATGCAAACTGCTGATTTGCCACAAAAAAGCGCCTGCCAACAAAAAAATGGCAATTTTTTTGGAAAAGGTTTGGATAATGCCCGCACACACAAAAAGCGTGAAAAAATAAACAAACACCCAACCAAAACGCCCATTGATGCGAAAAGTATTGCCCAAATCACCCAAAAGCCACCAATGCCCAAACTTGGGCGTGAGCATCGCAAAAACCAAAATCAAAAAAACGCACAAGCATAAACCCTTGGATTCTTTTGATAAAAATTGAATTTTGTTTTTATAAAAAAAACGAGAAATCGCCAAAATCACCGTCAGCGCCAAAACGCCAAACCCCAAAAAAAGCGAAAATTCAGAAAGTTCCGGACGAAAAAAAGAATAAAAACGCGCACGCGCGTAGCCAAAGCCGTGATCTTGCAAACTATTGCCTTCAAAATACCCCGCCAAATAAACAAGCATTAAAGAGAGCGCCAAAAAGCAAACAATCGCCCACCATTTTTTTGAAAATGCGGCTTTGAATAAAGCAATCGGCAATACCATCGCCATCAAATAAGGATGTATTAAAGCAACCATACCCACCAAAACCGCCCAAGGCGCAAAACGCCACGGTTTTTGGTAAAAATAAAGTGATGCAACAATTAACCATTGCGCCGAGAGCGCGCTTTGCCACACCAAACGCAAAAGCAACACGGGAGCAATCATCAAAAAAGCGGCGGTTAAACATTGCAAGGCAGAAGAATTTGTCCATTGCCGCGCAAAAAGCACACCAAAAACGCCCATCAAAATAAGGCAAGAAAGTTGCCACAAACCCAAATATTGGAAATTGCCTGCTAGCCCCAATGCTTTGAGAATAAAGGCAACAAGCGGCAAAGAATCGGTTAAACCAATGCTGGTGCGCGCAGCAATATTTTGCGTTTCAATGGCACCCGGCGGCCAGTGCCACGGTTCATTTTGAAAAAACACCCACGCCAAATGGTGGCAAGTGTGGTCGCCATCGCCCACATAAAAGAAATTATAAGGATTTAAACTTGCCCAACCAATCAAATAACCGTCAAACAAAAAAGCAAATAAAATAATAAAAATAAAACTCTTATTTTCCACGGTAAACTTTAAAATTTTTTGGAAATTATTCATTTTCACAATTCTTGCAAATAGGTAAAACAGGGTATTCGTTGATAACAATCAAACGTTTAAATATATTTTCAGGCAACAATTCTTTTAATTGTGCCATTGGTATTTCATCAAAAAATACATAAATGGTATTTTTTGCAGGTTTTCCTTCTATTAAAAGTTTGACGTGGTAATTCATAAAACGGTGCCATTCTTCTAAATTCAAACGGCTGCTGTGCGCATAATTGGTGCGCATTTTGTTTTTATAAGCAAAAAATGCCACATAAAAAGCCGGCGGAATATAATGCTGCCAAGTAATATGCAAGCGATTATCACGCTCCATTTGATAAACTTTGGAAGATGGAATAACAATAACATTCGCACCTTCCTTGGCAATGGCTTGCCATTCATCGGATAAAAGCGGTTCCAAATAAGTGTGGTTGGTATCGTGCATAAATTTTAATTTGGGCGATAAATCAATAATTTGAATAATAAAAGTCAAAGATAATAAAACAATTAAAATCTTTTTCGGCACATATTTAAAAAGCGTTGCAAAAATAACCATATTCAACAAATAAAACAACGGCCAGCCAAAACGCCCGCTTGCACGGAAAATGCCAGAGAGTTGTTTTAAAAGCGGCATATTATAAATAGGCACGGAAAATAATTCGGTGTTTAAAAAACGAATAGGTGTGGCAAGCGCAAAAATTGTTAGCAAAATCACACACAACCACAAAGAAAAAGCATTTTTCCCAAAAAAAGATTGATGCGTTTTAATATTTTTAAGCCACAAAATAAATGCCAACAAGGCTAATAAAATCACACCAAAGCCTAAATATTGTGAACCTTCTTCATTATCCAAATCCCATTCAAAAAATAATAAAGGTTGATTAAACAAATAACCATCCAACAACCCCATCAAATTTAATTGGTTGAATCCAAAACCCAAATCTTCAAGTGAACCGCCGCCAACAAAATAGCCTGTAATATAAAGTAATTCAATGGATAAAATAAAAAACAAAAAACATTCTAATAAACGTTTTTTAAAAGGAATATTTTTAGAAGAAAATAGTTTAAAAATTAAAATTGTCATCACCATTGCCAACAAATACGGATGCATTAAAGAAGCAACGGCAATTAAAATAGCCCAAGGAATAAAACGCCAAGGGGATAAATAAAATAAAAACGATGCCAAAATCAACCAATGCGAACTCAATGCCGGGTTCCAATGCAGGCGAAATAAAAAAGGAGGACTTAATAATAAAAACAAAACAAAAAACAATTGCAAAATTAAACTATCTGTGATTTTTTTGGCAATAAAATACGCAAATAATCCCGTTAAAAAAACATTAGAAAATAAAAACCAACCCAAATATTGAAAAGTGTCGGGCAATAAAAATTTAAAACATTTAAAGAAAAATGCCCATAACGGAATGGCATCCGTTAAGCCGATAGAGGTTTTTTGCGAAATGTTAAAGGATTCAATGGCACCGGGCGGCCAAAGCCACGGGTCCATTCTAAAAAATGCCCAACCAAAATAATTTTGCGCCGAAATTCCACCCTTCCACAACCATGCGGTATAAGTGGGATTTAAAGTATTCCAACCGAATAAATAAGCGTGGTAAAACAAAGCCGCCACAAAAATTAAAAGCGGGATTTTAAATGTTTCAAACTTCATTTTTGAATGGGCAACAAGTGGTAAGAATTTTGAAATAATAACTGAGAATATAAATTTTTGGGCAATTCTTTTTTCAAAAATTCAGCGCTCAAATCTTCCAAAAAAACATACAAGGTATTTGGCGCGGGTTTGCCTGCTTTTAAACTTTCCCAATGTTCAAACATAAAAGTGCGCGCTTTATCCTCATCCCAACGTGAAAAATTGTAATTGCCGTGCATTTTGTGTTGGTAGGCAAAATAAGAAGGATTAACAATGCGCTCAAAATAATACGGCCAAGAAACAAGATAAACATTGGGATTTTCTGTTGGAAAAGCAATGGAAAATGTAATAAACACCATATTGGCATTTTTTTTGGCGTATTGATTCCATTCCTCTGGAAAATGCGCCCACAAGAGATTTTGATTGATTTTTTGGTGCCATTTTTGAATAGTTTGGTATTTTGGCGCTAAATCCACAATTTGCAAAATCAATGCGGAAGAAAAAACAAGCATACAAATTTTTGGAGAAAAACGTTTTAATAAAAACGCTAAAATAAAAATATTCACCACATAAAATAACGGCCATGCAAAACGAGCGCTTGCGCGAAACATTTGCGCCAAAGGGCGAAATATTTGCCAATCGTAAATAGGAATTTCAATAATAGGCGTGTTTAAAAAATAAATAGGCGTTGCCAAAGAAAAAAACGCCATCAAAAAAACACAAGGCAACAAGCCTTGATGTTCTTTGCCGAAAATTATAATTTTTTGCTTGCTGAAAAATTTTAAAAACAAGACCAAAATTAAACATAAAATTAAACCAAAACCCAAATATTGCGTGGCGCGTTCAAAAGGATTTACTCCAAAAAAGATGGGCGGAGTTAAACCCTCGGTTGAAATAAAATTAGAATCAAAAAAACTCAATAAATTACTAGAAAAATCGCCAAAACCGCTGGCATAAACACTATTAAAACTCAAAAACTGCCCGCACAAATAACTCAAAAAAAGTGAAAAAGCAGAACAAAAAACAAAATGTAAAAAACGGATTTTAATATTCAAAGAATTATTAAAAATCATTTTAAAAAAGAATAAAGCAAACACCATCGCCATCAAATAAGGATGAATCAGCGATGATAAGGCTGTTAAAACAAATAAAAATTTAAAATCCCAACTTTTTGGATAATCATAAATAGCGGCTAAAATAAGCCAGTGCGATGCGAGCGCCACGCGAATATTCAAACGCAACAACATTGGCGGGCTTAAAATGAAAAAAGTGCTAAACAATATTTGCAAAATATTATTTTCTGTATAACGTTGAGCTAATAAGCAAGCAAAAACACCTTGCAAAAATAAACTAATCAAAATATAAAAACCAAAATATTGAAAATCATCGGGCAAAAGAAAAGAAAAAGGTTTTAATAAAAAAGCCAAAAGTGGTAGCGAATCGGTTAGTCCAATTGACAAAGGCTGCGCCACATTAAAAGTTTCTGTTAAGCCCGGTGGCCAATGCCACGATTCTTTCCTAAAAAAAGACCAACCCAAATATTGTTGCACAGGGTCGCTATTTTTCCAAAACCAGCTGATTTCTAATGGATTTAAAATTTTAAAACCAAAGGTAAAATAAAAATAAATGCAGCAAATAATAAAAATGGCAATATATTTTTTCATTTTTCAAAAAAATATTTTGTTTACCGTGGAAAATCGTCAATGTTGGCTTTGACTCAAACACCAAATACCGATGAGAATAAAAACACAACCGCTAATTTTATAAAACGTAATATGTTCAGAAAAAAAGAAAACAGCGCCGATAAAAACAACGAGAAAAACCGCACCAGCCATTAAAGGTGATAACCAACTCAATGGAAACATTGTATATAAGCGCACGCTTAAATAAAAACTAACCAAATAAAAACTCATCCCCGCCCACAAATAAGGATTTAAAATCCACGCTTGCCAACCATTATGAATTTGCGCTGAACCCGCTTTTAAAGCAAGTTGCGCAAAACCAGAACACAAAACGGCGATGATAATTAAAATAACTGCTTTCATTTTTTATTCTCTGGCGATTGTAATAAATAAATTGGGCGTTGTTTTAATTCATTATAAATAGCGGATAAATAAAAACCCACCACACCCAATGCCAACATAATAATTGCTGTGAAAAAACTCAATAAAATAATTAATGTTGTAAAACCTTCCACCGCTTGGCCGTTTATTTTTTGAAAAAGCGCGATGCTGCCGAAAATAAAACTAATAAAAAAAGACAAAACGCCGCAAGCAGAAACTATTTGCAAGGGCGCATTAGAAAAAGATTGCAGGTTTTCTAATGCGTAGCGCAAAAGTGCACTGATGCGCCAGCGGCTTTTGCCATTTTTGCGCTCGGGCACATCAAAAGGAATTTGCACGGATGGAACACCCAGCCACGCAATCATTCCGCGGAAGAATTTGCGTTTTTCAGAAAAGTTTAAGTAATGCGCCACAATTTCGCGGTCTAACCATTTGAAGTCCGTTTGGCCTTCAAAATCCACGCCGCCCGAGAGTGCGCCAAAGAGTTTGTAAAATAATTGTGCGGATTTTTTGTATAGCCACGATTCATCGCCTCGTTTGTTTTTTTTGGCTTCCACAAGTTTTGCGCCTTTTTCCCACGCTTGAAACATTGGCGCCAACAACGCAGGCGGGTGTTGCAAATCTGCGTCCATCACCACAGCTGCTGCCATTTTGGAATCTTCAAAAGCGGCTTGCAATCCTGCAAAAATTGCCGCTTCTTTGCCAAAATTGCGCAAAAAGCGCAGGGTTTTTATATTGTGCGGATACAAATGTTTTAATTCTTCAAAAACGGCTGCGGTGTTATCAGTTGAGCCGTCATCAATTAAAAATAAAATGGGGTTTACCGTGGAAAATTGCGCGGCTTTTAAAATGGTTTGCGCATTGTTTTTTAAAATGGCGGATTCGTTAAAAGCGGGAATAATAATGTAGAGATTTTTCATTATTTATTCATCTCCACAATATCCAAATCCAAGCGACACGCACCAATAAAAGGCAAAGCATTGGTTTGCGGCACCACTTCCACAAAAGCGGCGCGCTCCCAACGGTCAAAATTCCACTGCGATTCGCGCGATTGCAAAAAAAGAACAATGGCATAACGCCCTTGCCCGAGATTCAAAGCAGGCAGACGAAATTCCACAACTTTTTCGCCCGTTTGCACGCCGATATTAAGCAATTCGTTGCGGGATGCCGAATCCGCACCGAACATTTCTTCGCCCAAGCGGTTTTGAATTTCAAAACCCACGGTTAAATCAGGCAGTGGTTTATTCACGCGGAAACGCACTTCCAAGGTCAAAGGCTCGCCCGTGTCCAAAAGTGAAGTTGGATTGCCACGGCTCAACATTTTAACGGATAAAAACTCTGCTTCTTTTTGCGTGGCACTTGCCCCTTTTTCAAAGGTTGGCTCAAATTCTGCGGATTTATCAGCAATCATCGCGTTATAAACTTCCAACACTTCGTGCGGTTTGCCATCCATCAACACGCCGCCTTTGCCAAGCAAAATGGTTCTATCGCAAATGGATTTGACCGCGCCGGCATCGTGTGAAACAAAGAGCAGAGTTGCGCCTTCATCGCGGTATTGCCGAATGCGTGCAAAGGATTTGTGTTTGAAATAAGTATCGCCCACAGCCAAGGCTTCATCCACAATTAAAATATCCGGCCGCACAGCAGTAGCTACACTAAAAGCCAAGCGCACAAACATACCAGACGAATAAGTGCGCAAGGGTTGATTAAAATAATCGCCAATATCGGCAAAGGCTTCAATGGATGGAATCAATTCTTCTATTTGCTGTTTGGTTAGTTCCTGCATATAACCTTGCAAAAACACGTTTTGCCGACCAGTTAATTCATAATGAAAACCCATGCCCAACTCCAACAAAGCGGCAATTTTGCCTTCGGTGCGGATTGTGCCTTCGGTTGGAATTGATGTGCCGGTGATGAGTTTTAAAGTTGTGGATTTGCCAGCGCCATTGACTCCCAAAAGCCCCACGGTTTCCCCTTGGGCAATTTTGAAGTTGACGTTTCTTAACACCCAGTTGTAGCGTGCGCCTTTTAAACCAAGCCACACTTCTAATGCTTGGCGGCGGTTGTAAATAACGGGGTAGGCTTTGCCTAGGTTTTTGACTTCAATCATCGTTTTAAATTTGATCCAAAATGTCGGAGCGAGAACGGCGATACATAATTAACGCCAAAGAGCCAGTAATAATGGACAATGTCAAAGGGTATAAAAGCATCCAAAAATTCATCGGCGCATCCAAAAAGGCGTAGCGCGCCAAATCAATAATTGGCAAAACGGGATTTAAAGAAAGCAACAAATGCCACTTTTCTGGAATAACCGATAACGGATAAACAATCGGCGTTGCCCAATACAAAATTTGGCAAAAAGTGCCTGTGAGCTGCCCGGCATCGCGCAAAAAAACGTTGATGATGGACAAAACCGCCCCCAAACCCAACGCCAAAAACATAATCAACAAAACAGATGGAATATAGAGCAAAAAAGCAGTGATTTTGAAGGAAAAACCCAGCGCCATCACAAGCAACACGTTCACCGCCAAAACCACAGTGGCGTTTAAAAAAGCAATCAACACAATTGGCACAAATAGCACAATGCGCGGAAAACTGGCTTTTTTGATCAACTGCGCGTTGGTAATGAAAATATCTTTGGATTTGGTAATCACTTCCAAAAACGCCGTCCAAACCACCGTTCCAGCGCAAATGTAGATGGTGTAAGCGTATGGGCTATCAATACCGGATATTTTCGGATTCAAAAGCCGCGCAAAAACAAAGGTATAAACCAACACAGAAAACAACGGTGGGAAGACAATCCACAAAGGTCCCAGCAAGGATGCAGCGTAGCGGCTATAAATTTCGCGCAAAGTAATGGCTTTAATCAACCCGCGGTATTGCAAGCAGGAAACAAAAATGTTTTTAAGAAACATTGTGGCTTTCGCTGTTAAAAATGCGCCATTTTAACACGGCAAAATATCTGCATAAGCGGCGGCGGTATCCTCCGCGCATTTTGCCCAAGAAAATTTTTGGGCTTGTTCCAAACCTTTTTTTGCCAGCGAATCCGCCAATGCTTTGTTTTCCAAAATATGTTGTAGGTGATTTTTTAAAGATTCGACGTCTTCGGGGGCGTGCAACAAAGCGGCATCGCCTGCTACTTCGGGAATAGAAGTGGCATTGGATGCCACGGTTGGCGTGCCGCTTGCCAAGGCTTCCAAAACCGGCAAACCAAAGCCTTCATAAATAGACGGATACGCAAAAGCGGCAGCAGCGTTTAACAAAAACGGCAAGTCCGAATCTGGCACAAAACCCAAAAAGCGCAACTCGCCTTTTTCTTCCAAAATTTGTGCGGCGCGAATCAAACCTTTTTCATGCCAGCCTTCTTTGCCTGCAATGGCTAATAGGTAACATTTTCGCAATGTTGAGGGCAACAAAGCAAAGGCTTCAAAAAGCCGTGTTAGGTTTTTGCGCGGCTCCAAAGTGCCGATGCTCAACACATAACTTTTTGATTTTAAATTGTATTTTTGAAGCGCCGACTGGCACGCCATTTCGGTTCGCGGATGAAATGCCGCGCGCGCTGCCAAATAGGTGCAAACGATTTTGTCCTCTGGCACGGAAAACCAATGCGTTAAACGTTGTTTTGTGAATTGTGAAATTACAAAAATTTTTTCCGCAGTTTCTAGCGTTTTTGGCAACCCCTTTTCCAAAAAACGCACACGCGATACGGGATGAAATTCTGGACAATCAAAAGTCGACAAATCGCAAATGGTGGCGGCTTTTGCATGTTCAAAAGGAAAGCAAACGTAGCTCGGCTCGTGGTAAATCGTATTTTTCGGCAAGTTTTGCACGCGATGCTGAAAAACCAACGGTTCCAAAAAATGCCGCAAATCGCGCTGAAATGGAATTTTGGTTAAAAAACGCACCGCATTTTTTTTGATATTATTTTTAAAAGAATCTTCTGCTTTTGATTCATTAAAAGTCGGCAAAAAGAATCCTTTTTTTAAACCAAAAGGATAATAAGCATAAAGTTGAATGTTTGGTTTTTTGTTCAATTCTGAAAACAATTGCAAAACATATTGCCCAATGCCCGTTAAAGGCGTTAAAAGTGGCGTAGCGTTAAAAAGAATATTCATTTTGATGATTTTCCACGGTCAACCCAATATTTTTTTAAAAAAATATTCGGTTGACCGTGGATTTTTTTATCCAATAATTTGTGGAATGCTGTTGAATAATTCACGCATATAATTCACCATAGATTGTAACATCCACGGGCCTGCGAACATCATCACGGCAAAAATGGCAACCAATTTGGGCACAAATTGCAAGGTGGATTCGTTAATTTGCGTGGCAGCTTGAAAAATGCTCACCATTAAACCCACAATCAGCGATGCTAATAACAAAGGGCCCACCAAAATTAAAGTCATTTGAATGGCAGCGCGTGCAATTTCCATCACCATTCCAGAAGTCATTTTATGCTCCTTTTTTTAAACAGAAAAACTTTTAACCAATGCGGCAATAATTAAATGCCAACCATCCACCAAAACAAACAACATAATTTTAAAAGGCAAGGCAACCATCACGGGCGACATCATCATCATCCCCATGGACATCAACAAACTTGCCACAACCATATCAATAATTAAAAAAGGAATATAAATCACAAAACCAATTTGAAAAGCGGTTTTCAGTTCGCTAATCACAAAAGCGGGCACCAAAATGCGCATCGGCACTGCTTCGGGCGATTCAATGTTTTTGATTTCTGCCACGTTGGCAAAAACAGCAATATCCGATTCACGCGTTTGCGAGAGCATAAAATTTTTCATAGGAATGGCGGCGCGTTTTGCCGCTTCCATAATGTTGATTTCGTTGTTGGACAAAGGCAAATAAGCTTGGTTATAAACTTTTTCAAAAGTGGGCGCCATCACAAAAAAAGTTAAAAACAACGCCAGCGCCAACAAAATTTGTGTGGGCGGCGTGGTTTGCGTGCCCAGCGCACTGCGCATGAGCGACAAAACGATGATGATTCGGGTGAAACTGGTCATCAACAACAACGCCGGCGGAATAAAGGTTAAAGCTGTTAAAAACAAAAGTGTTTCAATGGTTAAGCTGTATGTGATTCCGCCATCCGCATTGGATGTGGAAGTAATTGCCGGCAACAATTCTTGGGCATTGGCATTGATTGATAAAACTGCAAAAAGGGTAAAAATAAAAAACGCTTTCATTTTTTTGCCTGCAAGGGTTTGAGCCAGTCTGCAAAGTTTTTTTGTTCAACATCCAATTGGATTTGATTTTTTGGCAAACGATGCAAAGTGCGGATTTGCCCGGGCACAATGCCAACAACCAAACATTCTTCGCCCACTTCTATTAAAACAATGCGCTCGCGCGGGCCCAACGCCACGCCGCCCAAAATTTTAAGGCTTTTGTTGCCAAAGGATTTGCCGCCCGATAAACGGCGCATTAGCCAAGCGGCAAAAATCAACAAAGCCAAAATGAAAATCATAGACAAAAAAGCTTGCCCATAAATGCCTGAGGGTATTTCTGTTGATTCTTGCGCAAAAACATTGGGCGCAAAAAAAACCAACAACCAGCCAAAACGCATAAAATCTCCTTTAATGATTGTGGAAGTATACCCAAGTGGCACAATTCTTTCTTTAAACTTGTGCGAAATTTTTAAAAGGAAAAACGATGAATCCTAATTTTGTGCAATTAGAAAATCTGCGGCAAGCCTTGGTTAAAAACGCGGCAAACCACGCGTGGAGCGCTTGCGTGCCGCTGACATCAGAATTAGAAAATATATTAAAAAATCTCGCCGCACCGCAAAATGAAGATGAGCGCACCATCTTAAACAACACCCTTGCCAGTTTTAATGCTATGCACGAGAGTGCTTTGAGCGAACACACGGATGTGGCAAAACTTTTAAAAGGATTGGCTGTTAAAACGCCAAAGCGTCCACAATGAAAATTGAAAATTATTTAACGTTTACCGTGGAAAAAAAATGATTCCGCCTGATGTTGCCAGTTCCCTGCAATTATTGCAACCGCGCACACAAACGCCGATTCCCAACCAGGCAACACCGGCGATCTCCCAACTTTCAGCCATTTTGTCCAACACAGCCGTGGGGCAACAATTCACGGCGGTAATCCAACAACAACTGCCCAACGGCACTTATCGCGCAATGGTTGGGCAACGTGAAATTACATTGGCTTTGCCTTTTTCGGCAAAATCGGGCGATAGTTTGGAATTGGAAGTCATTGAAAACAACGGCAAAATGGCGCTGGCGTTGCTCAATAATAAAAATGCGCAAGAGGGCAAACAATCGGTTGCCACCACGCTTTCACGCACAGGGCAATTCATCAACGAATTGTTGCAAAAAGACTCCAACCAAACGACAAAGGCATTGCCGCTGAACAACGCCAAACCCATTTTGCAAAATCTGCCGCCAACAGCGCCTGAAATTGCGCAAAATTTAAAAACAGCGCTGACTACCAGCGGAATGTTTTATGAATCACACCAAGCGCGTTGGGTGGAAGGCAAAATCCCCACAGCACTTTTAAGGCAAGAACCGCAGGCGCAACAATCCGCCCAAAATCAAAGTGCGGCAAATCAAGCAGCAGCTGCCAATCAAACCAACCAAAGCGCGCATAGCCAAAATACTTTTTTGATGGCGAATCAACAAACGCAAAGCCACGAACATCTTTTGAACATTCCGCGCGAAATTGCGCCCATTGTGCAACAACAATTGGATGCCTTGGCAACCCAACAATTTTTGTGGCAAGGCCAAATTTGGCAAGGTCAAGAAATGCAATGGGAAATCAACGAAGAAGGCCGCAATCAAAAGGAAGTTGATACGCGGCAATGGCACACGCGCTTGAAATTGCAACTGCCATCCTTAGGCAATATTGACGCCCAACTGCGATTAAACGCCCAACACCAAATTACCTTGTTGATAGAAACCCCAAACAATGCCACCGCGCAAACGCTTGCATTGGCTTGTGATTCTTTAAAATCCGCACTTTCTGCTGCGGGGTTAGAAGTGTTAAATTTAAACGTGCAACAATCCAACCATGGCAAAACCTGAAAAAATGAAAGAAGCCGTGGCGCTGGCTTATAACCAAAGCGATTCTGCGCCCAAAGTGGTTGCCAAAGGGCGCGGTTTAATGGCGGAACAAATTATTGCCAAAGCCAAAGAACACGGCGTTTATGTGCATGAATCGCCCGAGCTGGTTGCGCTTTTGACGCAAGTGGATATTGATGAACACATTCCGCCACAACTTTATATGGCTGTGGCAGAATTGTTGGCGTGGTTGTATCGCTTGGAACACGGCGAAAATTTGCCCGCACCGGATTTGCACTTGCCACCAAAAGAATTGCCAAAAGAAGCAACAAACACGTAAAATGACGCTTATGGAAAACGAAAACGCCCCCGCCGCTGAAAACATCCCCGTTTTGCAAACCCGCGTAGATTGCGACGAGTTTCAATCCTATTGCCTACACAACTTGGCAGAGCGCACGGCGCTTTTACAGCGAATGATTGAATTAAAAACGCCATTGCACGTGATTTTGGGCGCGCGCGCCTATTTGTCTTTGCCTTTGGCGATAAAAGGCAAAGAATTTATTGTTGAAGCCCCGCAAGACCAAGTTTTGCGCGAACGCTTCACCAACGCCACCCAAGTGCTTGTGCAAACGGAGTTGGACAAAATCGCCATTGAATTTCGCTTGCCGCAATTGTTTTCCTATGCCTTTGAAAGTTGCACCGCTTACCGCGCCGAATTGCCAGACAAAATCTTGCGCCTGCAACGCCGCGAAACCTTTCGCATCAGCACACAAGGCTACAACACCGCCTTTTGCAAGTTTATGCTCAACGGCAAGGCTTTGAATTTTTCCCTTTTGAATTTGAGCATTGGCGGAATGGCGATTGAAACAACCAGCTCGGGCGAGGCTTTTAGCATTGGGCAAACCATTGAAAATGTGGAACTTTTTTTGCCACAAACCCCGCCTTTGTTGGTGGCTTTTCAAGTTCGTGTGTTGCGCGAAGAAGTGGTCGGCTTGCGCAAAAAAATCCGCTTGGGTTGTTTGTTTTTGAATTTAAAAGGCTCAACAGAAGTGCAAATTTCGCGTTGCATCACGCAATTAGAACGCGCAGCTTTAAGAACTTAAAAAATCCACGGTGAACGTGGTTTTTTTTCAAAAAAATATGCTGTTTACCGTGGATTTTTTTTGAAAAAAAACAATTTTTTCCGCAATCACAAAAGCAAAATAGGTTATAAAAAAACCAAAAATGCAATCGGACAAATAATGCCCGCCCGGCATCAAACGCGAAAAAGCCACGGCAATGGGCAACAAACTTGCCCACAAAAATGCGCGGCGGCGGCGTTTTTCTGGCCAAAACCAAAAGAAGCCAAAAATAAAACTTGCGGCAGAAACGTGGCCGCTAACCATAGAATAATTTTTCTGGGTGCGGTCAGCCAATTCAAAACACGAACGAAAAGGAAAAGCGCCGCCAAAAGCATCGGAATTTATCGGGCGCGGTCGCGCGTAAAAATATTTGGCGGATTCGGTCAAAATAACTGGGCCTAACAAAGCCGCAATCAACAAAAATAAAAAATAACGTTGATGTTTGGCAAGTTTTTTAAAGCGTTTAAAAAAGGACAAAATAAATCCCAACAAAATTGCCGCAAACAAAAGTTTGCCGATAATCGGCAATGCCCGATAACTCCACCACAACACAGGCGAATCAGCACGCAACAACCACTCGCCGTTTTCATAAAACAACAGGCTTGCCGCAATATCAATTGTTGGAAAAAGATAAAACAACACCCCAAAAACCAAGGCAACAACCAAAGCGCGCGCACCGCGTTGTTGGAAGAATTGCTTCACCATAGCGCCCAAACAGGTTTGAGATTTTCAGGCAAAGGCGGAGCGCAACCAATGGCGCGGTGCGCTTCGTTATCGGTATGAAAATCCGACCCCATGCTCGCGGCAAAGCCATATTTTTGCGCAACACTTGCCCAAAAGCGAATATCGTCTAACGAATGTGCGCTTGAAGCAACTTCAATGGCATCGCCACCCGACTCTTTAAAGGTTTGAATCAAATGGCTTCTGGCATTTTTTGAAAAATCATAACGCCCCGGGTGCGCCAACACTGCCACACCGCCCGCGCTTTTAATCCAAGATACCACTTTGGAAATCTCTGGCCATTCGTGCGGAACATAGCCGGGTTTGCCCGGAATCAAATAATGGTTAAAAACATCCGAAGTTGTTGGTGCTTTACCGATTTTCACCAAAAAACGTGCAAAATGCGCGCGCGAGATGGCATTGCGATTATCACAAAACTGCAAAGCACCTTCTAACGCACCATCAATGCCAAAATCAGCAAGCGACTTTGCCATTTTTTGCGCACGAGCAAAGCGCGTATTGCGAATACTCCACACGCCGTTTTTCAAGGTTTCGTTTTTGTCATCAACATTTAAGCCAACAATATGCACAGAAATGCCGTTAAAAATGGAAGAAACCTCCACGCCTGCCACAAATGGCACGCCATTTTTTTGCGCGGCAACGCGTGCGCGCGCAATGCCGTCCAACGTGTCGTGGTCGGTGAGCGCCCATAAAACAAGATTCTTTTTCTTGGCGCGTTCTGCCAAAACTTCTGGCGGAAAAACACCATCCGAAAAAATGGAATGTGTGTGTAAATCTCTATTTTCCACGGTATACCTTTAAAAATTTTTAGTATCTCTAAAACGCCGATATTGTATGGCTTCCAACATATGCGGCGTTTGGATTTGCGCGCTCAATTCCAAATCCGCATTGGTGCGCGCCAAGCGCAACACACGATGATACGCCCTTGCCGAGAGTTTTAAACTTTGCGTGGCTTGGGTTAAAACATTTTGCGCTTGCGGCTCAATCGTGCAAAATCGGTCGACTTCGGCAACAGTCAAAGCCGCATTCAATTTGCCCTGCCGCGCTTTTTGAAAATTTTGCGCTGCCAAAACCCTTTGCTGCACAATGGCAGACGATTCGCCGCGCTCTTTGTTGGCTAAGTTTTCGGTGGGCACGGCGGGCACTTCAATGAACAAATCAATGCGGTCTAAAAAGGGACCCGACAAGCGCGATTGGTAACGCTCAATTTGCGCATTGGTGCAGCAGCAACGCAGTTGTGGCGCGCCGTAATAACCACAAGGGCAAGGATTCATCGCCGCAACCAACTGAAAACGCGCGGGGAATGTGGCGCTTTTGCCCGCGCGCGCCACGTGGATTTCGCCACTTTCCAAAGGTTCGCGCAAGCTATCCAACACTTTTTGGCTAAATTCGGGCAATTCATCCAAAAACAAAATGCCCGCGTGCGCCAGCGATATCTCGCCCGGTTTGGGCGGATTGCCGCCGCCCACCAAGGCTACCGCACTTGCCGTGTGGTGCGGCGCGCGGAATTGCCGAATACCAAAGTTTTCTGAACGGAATTGATTGATTAAAGACAAAATTGCCGCGGATTCTTTGGCTTGTTCATCACTCATTGGCGGCAAAATAGAAGGTAGGCGCGATGCCAACATGGATTTGCCAGAACCCGGCGGTCCAGACATCAAAAGCGAATGCCCGCCGG